>MDTA01109359.1_pt1 | contig 11450 bp, 6 predicted proteins | sample 811151 | NCBI WGS metagenome assembly MDTA01 (sample SAMN05326648, study PRJNA326480) | marine metagenome | isolation source: seawater | place: Indian Ocean: South | collected 2010 | reverse complement strand
TTTAATGGCAGTCGGTTTTTGTGTTCAAGTTGTTGGCCACGACAGTTTTGAGAAAATAGCTATTTCCGGTGTTATTGGGGCACTTCTATTTCTATTCTCCTTTTTAATGGTACTTAGAAGTGATATGCGGCTATCGTGGATTGTTTTGGGTGTTTTTCAGATATCAGAACTAATTCGCGATGCTATAACCAATCCATTTGACGGAGCTTTCATGGGTTCTGTTTTATTAGGCCTTGTTATCGCTATTTCAGCTTTTTGGTTTTCTTTCAAAGAACAGAGCTTTACGGGTAAATCCTGATTTTAAAATACGAATTTATGAAAGGAATTAAATATTGAAATTTGAATATTTGAATTTTGAAGTATGCGACAAAGTGGCTACAATTACACTCAATCGACCAGAGGTTTTAAACGCAATCCACCCTCCAATGGCCGAGGAATTATGTCAAGCTTGGAAACAGGTTCGCGATGATGAAGATATTTGGATTGCCGTTTTAACCGGAACTGGCGATCGAGCATTTAGTGCTGGATCAGATTTGAAGTGGCGTAATGAACAAGGGGAAAAAGCACGCGATCAGAATCGCAACGAAGTGCTAGATCAAACGCGAGAGGGTTTTCAACGCGGTCGAGATAATTGGAAGCCAATGATTGCTGCGGTAAATGGATATGCAGTTGGGGGTGGCCTTGAATTGGTCTTGGGGTGCGATCTGGTTATAGCTTCTGATCATGCACAGTTTGGATTGCCCGAGGTTCAACGCGGCCTTATGGCAGATGGTGCTGGGATACATCGACTGATGCGCCGATTACCCCATAATGTGGCGATGGGAATGATTTTGACTGGAGAATTTGTTTCTGCGTTTCAAGCTTCAAAATTAGGTTTTGTTAATGAAGTTGTGCCTATAGAAAAGCTTGGTGAAACGGTTAATTCTTGGTTACAGCGCCTACTGAGATGTGCGCCTTTAGCGCTTAGAGCAAGCAAAGAGGCAGCGATAAAAGGCATAGAAATACCCTTGTCTGATGCCGTTTCAACCATTTTCCCTGAATCTGAACGTCTTTATCAGTCGATTGACTTTGTCGAAGGGCCAAAGGCATTTGCGGAAAAAAGGCAGCCAAGTTGGATTGGAAAATAATTTAAGGAAAAAAATTGTTGATTCTATAAAAAAGTTACTGTATTAATTATTGAGTTTTATTTGTATTCAAAAATACGAACACTCATGGTTTGTTACATAGTTTTTGGTTTGTGTTCGTAAAATAATTAGATATTTTTACTTCTTTGATATTTTAGTGTTTTTGGAAGATTTATATGACAGATCAGATATGACAGATAGCATGGAACAACAGAGCATTTTGTATCGACCTGAATTAAATCCTGATAAGGGCAAGTTTACGTTGTGGGGTACGCGTGGATCGATTCCATGCTCTGGATCTTCTTACGTCAGATATGGTGGGAATACTTCCTGTTTTGAATTCGCTGTTGGAGATGAACGTATCGTCTTTGATGCAGGTTCAGGTATTCGTGAATTAGGTCAGTCTTTGACTAGTTCTGCTGGACCTCGGAAGATCCATCTGTTTATCACACATACACATTGGGATCATATTCAGGGTTTTCCTTTTTTTCTTCCAGCATATCTTGCAGGTTATGAACTGAATGTGTACGCAGCGCCTAGAGCGGAACATGATTTAGAGTCTATTTTTCGTGGCCAATTGGATCGGGCATATTTCCCCGTGCAGATGGAGGATATGCAGGCAAAACTTGTTTTCAACTATCTTGAGAATTCGCCTATTCGGATTGGAGATGTAGAGATTAACTGGGAATATACGTTCCATCCTGGAGCTACGGTTGCTTACAAGATCACTCATGCTGGCCAAAATCTAGTGTATTCCCCAGATAATGAATTTCTCAAAGGTTATTTGGGTCCTATTGTGGGAGAACTGAATCGAGATTGGCAAGAAGAGTATAGAACTTTTTTAGATTTTTGTCGGGATGTTGATGTTTTAATACATGAAGCTCAATATTCAGTTGACGAGTATGAATCAAAAATTGGTTGGGGTCACACGTGTGTTCATAATGCGTGCTCTTTGGCCCATATTGCTGATGCTAAGCGTTGGATTGTAATTCATCACGATCCATCCCATTCAGACGACAAACTAGACGCAAAGCTTAATTTAACTCGGCAAATGTTAAGCGACCTCAATTCTGATGTGATTGTAGATCATGGATATGATCATATGGAGACCTACCTCTGAGACAGAATAATGAAGGGTTAAAAGATCTTTCATACTAAGCTCCCAGATTAATTGTGCGTCCATTACCTCCCGCTTTAAGTACAGCATCAGCAATTCGTAGGGCGTTTATCCCATCTGAGGCGGTAACAATTGGTTGTTTATCGTTGGTAAAAGAGCGAACAATGTGCTTTGCTTGCTCCAGGAACATGTCTTTTTTTCTATATTTGAATAATTTTTCATACCCCTGCGCGCCTTTTAAAGTGAAAGTCCCAAAGATTTCTGGATCAAACGGTTTGGACTTTTTCAAACGAGTATCGCCGAACTGAAGCGTACCTTTGGGGCCGATAAAATCATTTAAACTCGCTACTGGTGTTCCAGAAGCTACACCCCAGGACCAGATTAGTGTATGTTGATGTCCACTTTTGAAATTTAGTATTACGCTTCCAGTATCTGCACCGACACTAGTCTCATCCAATTTAAGTGTGGACGATTGTACCGATTTGACATCGCCAAAAATCTGTAATGCAAAATCGTAGTTGTGGATTGCACCATCAATTAGAGGACCTCCTCCTTTGTGAATATCCCGGAACCATTGATGTGGAGGTTTTCCTCCAGCCGCAAATCGCCAAATTACTGGAGATCCAAGAGAATCGGATTGTATTATTTGTTTGAACTTACCCCACATCGAATCGAAGCGCCGCACAAAACCAATAGTAAACTTTACGCCATATTTTTCACAAATAGTTTGCATTTTTTTTGCCTCAGATATTTTTAAGGCTATTGGTTTTTCGCAAAAAACGTCTTTGCCCAATGAGGCTGCATGAATGACAGGTTTGGCATGCTGATAAGTAGGTGTACATATCCATACAGCGTCTATCTCTCTTATTCTTAGAAGTTTTCGATAATCTTTTTCGAAAAAAGGAATGTCGAAATCCGCAGAAAACTTTTTGGCTGTTTCAATGGAAACATCGCAGGCAGCAATAATCTTAACTGAACGCATCTTACTAAGATGTTTTGCATGTTGACGGGCGATACCGCCACACCCTATAAATCCTATTCGTAACATAATTTCACCTCTATTTGGGGCTTTTCGATATTGCTCATTTAAATCGGAAGAAAATGGGCAGTTGTTATGTGGTTAGTGCCTGACTAATTTAATAAAGGTTACATGATTATCCATGGTGTATGGTTTGATGGTATTTGCAAACGTCTGATGCTATTAATTTTCGGAGTTGTTTTTTTAAGCGTTTATGTGTGGTTTTACTTCTAACTTTTATTGGAGGTCTATGAAGTTTAGATCGAATCCGTTCTGTTTAAAATTTTGGCTGTTTTTTTTGTCCGGCCTGATTCTTAGTTGCGGGGAGGGAGGCGAAACGGAAGTTGGTGGCAGGGGTAAAGGAGGATTTGGGAAAGGAAATTGGGGTGGTGCTAAAGGGGAAGTTGCTGCTATTCCCGTGAAGGCAGATTCGGTTTTGCGCGGATCTATGAATTCGTTTATCGAAACCTATGCGCGCCTTGAGGCCGAACGAGAGATAAAAGTTATGGCCAGAGCAACTGGTTTCTTAACTGAACTTTTAGCCGAAGAAGGAGATTGGGTAAAGAATGGGCAAGTGTTGGTTCGTCTTGATAAAGAAGAATTAGGTTTACGTCTTCGGCAGGTAAAAGGTGATTATAATGAAGCCGAATCGAATTATAAACGGATTAAGATCCTTCACGAAAAAAAAATGGTAAGTCAGTCGGAGTTTGATGTCGCTCTACTCCGATATGAAAATAGTAAGTTAAACTTGGCCGAAGCAGAACTTAATTTTTCACATACCGACGTTAAAGCTCCAATAACTGGTGTTGTTTTGCTGCGTATGGTTGAATTGGGCGCATTAGTTGGATCCGGTAAGGAATTATTTACTATTGCGGATATGGATCCTTTGCTTGCAAAAATTCATGTACCTGAAAGGCGTATGTTTCAATTACATGCTGGTCAAAAAGCTATGGTGTCCGTTGAAGCACTTCCCGAACAGAGTTTTAAAGGTAGCATCCGTATGATAAGCCCTATGGTTGAACCGGAAAGTGGCACTGTCAAAGTAACTTTAGAGATACCGGCAAATAGTATGTTGAAGCCCGGGATGTTTTGTACGGTAAGAATAATCACTGACAGTCGTTTGAACACTTTAATTATACCCAAAAAAGCGCTTGTACTTGAGACCGAGATAGATGATGTCTATGTGGTTTCCGATGGTAAAGCCCAATTAGTTGAGGTTGTAACTGGTTATGTTGAAGGTGATCGTGTAGAAATTCTATCAGGGGTTGACGAAGGGATGCGTGTTATTACGGTTGGTCATGAAGGACTCAAAGACGGTTCTCCGGTGCGGATCGTTGGAGACCAAGTAATGGGAGCCGTATTTTCGGACGGGGGTAGTAGTACTGAGGGTGTGGAAAGGTGGTCTGGCAGTGGGCATGGATTTGCAGATAAACCTCGGGGCGCCAGTAAATGGTCGCAACGAGAAAAAACGCCAGGTGGTGGTCTGCCCGACAGTCTGCGTAAACTAATACAAAAATATCGCTCGGAAGGTAGGGAATTACCAGATAATATAAAGGATAAATTAAAAAAAATGCGTGCTGAGGGGTCTAGACGTTGAATATTGTTGAATTCTCAACTCGAAGAAGAGTTACTGTGGCAATGATAATGATTGCCATAGTTGTTTTTGGTGTTGTTGGGTTTTCTCGGCTTTCTGTAAATTTATTACCAGATATTACATATCCTACGATTACTGTTCGTACTGAATATCCAGGTGTGGCACCTTTAGAAATCGAGCGTTTAATTTCAGAGCCAATTGAAGGGCTGGTAGGGGTTGTTAATAACGTGGTTCGAGTCAATTCGATTTCTAGACCAGGAGTGTCTGATGTGGTGGTAGAATTTTCGTGGGGCACTAATATGGATTTTGCTTCACTTGATCTTCGTGAGAAATTGGACTTAGGAAATCTGCCTCGTGATGCTTCCGAATCCATTTTATTACGTTTCGATCCATCCCTAGATCCAATAATGCGCGTTGTTTTTTATGGTAAAGTTGGTCTAATGGAGATGCGCCGAATTGCTGAAGAGCGATTGCGCCCCCAGTTGGAAAGTTTAGAAGGGGTTGCCGCAGTAAGTATTGAAGGCGGTTTGGAAGAAGAAATTCAAGTAGAAGTTGAAGTTTCGCGTTTAGATTATTTGAAGATACCTATAAGTCAAATTACTAGCCGGCTTAGTGCCGAGAACGTTAATATTACTGGTGGTACACTCAAAGATGGGGAAGCCGAATTCCTCGTACGAACGTTAAATGAATTCAAAGGTATTGAAGAAATTGGTGATATTGTAATCGGAGAGATTAATCGAGCTCCAATTAAATTAGCTGATGTGGCACGTATTTTTCGTGGTCATAAAGAACGTGATATGGTTCCTCGGGTAAATGGACGAGAGGGTGTTGTTGTTGCTGTATTTAAAGAAGGTGATTCAAATACTGTCAAGGTAAGTGAGGATCTTAAGGAGCGGCTGAAACTCTTTTTCGAGGAGAATTCTACTCTCTTTGAGGACAGTGGAATGCAAATGGTTTTTGATCAGGCAATATTTATTAATCAGGCTGTAGAGGAGGTTCTTAATACTGCCGTAATAGGCGGATTTCTGGCGATTCTGATTCTTTTCCTGTTTTTAAGAGATGTTAAAAGTACGTCTATTATAGGATTGGCTATACCAATTTCAGTCATAGCTACGTTTCTGCTCATGTATGCCTCAGATGTTTCGTTAAATATTATGTCTTTGGGTGGTTTGGCACTTGGAGTCGGAATGTTAGTTGATAATTCTATAGTCGTCTTAGAAAGTATTCAGCGCTTTAGAGAAAAGGGCGTCGATGCTTTGTCAGCAGCTAGAAGTGGCGCTAGCGAAGTAGGAACGGCGGTTGTCGCTTCGACAATGACAACTATTTGTGTGTTTTTGCCTATTGTGTTTGTGGAAGGAGTTGCAGGACAACTATTCAAGGATCAGGCTCTTACTGTTACTTATTCACTGTTGGCATCATTGGTAGTTGCTTTAATGTTGATTCCTATGCTTTCTTCGATAGGCTTACAATTTTTTTCCTCTAACGGGACAGACGGGGAGAAAAAATTAGGAGTAGAGAATTCTGCGATGTTAATTCGTCTTATTGGAACTCTTTTTTCCATTATAGGCAAAGCCTTGTCGAATATATTCTGGCCTCTTTATGCCATTTTTGATGGAGTCTTCAAAAGACTCTCTGAAACATATCCTCGAATTTTGCGATTTGCGATAGGGCACCGGTTGTTGGTGATATTGACAGTATTTAGTCTCGCAACTCTGGTATTGTATCACTGTAGAAACATAGGGGTTGAACTTATACCTGAGATGAGTCAAGGTGAATTTCTTGTTGATTTAGAGTGGAAAGCGGGAACGCCGCTAGAGGAAACTGTTGTTATGGTAGAGCAGATCGACGAGATTGTGAAAGACATTTCCGGGGTGGATATGGTTTTTGCTTTAGTTGGTACAAGCGGGCAAACTGGCGGTACTGCCAGTGATAAAAAAGAGCATATGGCTCAGTTACAAATAAAATTATATGATGATACGCCTGAAGAAAAAATATTTGCTAAAATGCGTCAAATCCTATCTGATTTTCCTGATCTAAAATATAGGTTTTCTTACCCGTCATATTTTTCTTTTCGGACACCGATAGAAGTCGAAATTGCTGGGTCTGATCTTGAAACATTGCGACTTATTTCCGATGAGGTTATGGACCGTATTAGGGGCATTGAAGGTTTAACGGATCTTCGATCTAGTTCAGAAGGTGGTCAACCTGAAATTCAAATCGTCTTTGATAGATTGCGATTAGCGGAATTAGGCACAACGGTTAGACAGGTTGGCCAACTGCTTAGAAATAAGTTACAAGGAGAAGTAGCAACGGAGTTAGTACGTCGTGATAGAAAAATAGATATTCGAGTTCGAGCCCTTAATGACGAGCGAGAGACGTTAGATGATCTAAAACAAATGGTGGTTAGTCCATCGAGCTATGTTGTTCCTGTAACTTTAGAAAATGTTGCAGTAATAAGCTCACTAGATGGACCAGCTGAAATTAGACGTATTGACCAACAAAGAGTTGCTGTAATCTCAGGCAATATTGAGGGGCGCGATTTGGGAGGAGTTGTCGGTGATATAGAAAAGAGAGTGGGAAGTATCTCGTTGCCATCGAATTTTTCTATATCAATTGGTGGACAGAACGAAGAGATGGTTCGTTCCTTTGATAGCATGAAATTTGCGATTGCTCTGGCGATTTTCTTGGTTTATCTGGTTATGGCTTCGCAATTTGAATCACTGTTACATCCGTTTGTTATTATGTTTACGATACCATTAGGCGTGGTTGGAAGCGCTTTAGCGCTTTCTTTAAAGGGAGAGAATATTAGCGTTGTAGTACTCATTGGGATTATAATGCTGTCGGGAATAGTGGTTAACAATGCGATTGTACTGATTGACTACGTTAATCAATTAAGAAGAAATCAATCTTTGTCGAAAATAGAAGCCGTTATACAAGCAGGACAATTTCGGTTTCGGCCTATAATGATGACAACTGCTACAACTGTTTTAGGTTTGTTGCCAATGGCATTAGGGCTGGGAGAAGGCTCTGAAATTCGTTCGCCAATGGCAGTTACGGTAATAGGTGGCCTGATCATATCCACGGCTCTAACTCTTATTGTTATACCTGTTTTCTATACAATTTTAGATCGAGGAGAATAAGAGTATATCGTGAATATTTCCGAATTCTCGCTACGTCGTCCTGTGACGGTTTCTATGGTGACGGCTTGTGTGCTTGTTTTGGGGTACGTTTCTTTTTCTCGCTTACCTATTGAGCAACTTCCTAGTATCTCCTCCTCTGGTATTCGTGCTTCCGCCAGATATAACTCTGCGTCGCCTGAAGAAATTGAGCGATTAATCACGGTCCCATTGGAGGCAGCTTTGGGATCTATGAATAATGTAGAGCGTATCAGTTCATCTTCACGTAATGGGTCTGCGAATGTTCGTGTTGATTTCAAGGCAGGGACTGATATGGATTTAGCAAATATGGAGATGCGTGAGCGAGTTGATCAGGCGCGATCATTTATGCCAGCGGAAGTCGATAGGATTCAGTTGCGGCGTTGGCAGAGCGATCAGAGGCCGATTGTTAATGCTAATATTGCTTGGAGGGGTGATGGAGATCGTCTACTGAATATCGTTCAAAAAATAGTTCAGCCCCGTTTAATGCGTTTAAACGGAGTTGCTGATGCACAAATAGATGATTTAGAAGAGAAACAATTAACGATTGAATTAGATCGCGAACGTTTACAAACACACAATATTTCGTTGAGACAGCTGGGTTGGCAGCTAAATGATAATAATGTAAATATTTCTTTGGGACGCATTTTTGATGGGTCAGATCGTTTTTTAGTGCGTGCGATAGGTGAATTTACTCGTGCAGAGCAAATAGGTAATTTACCGTTGCAAGGCGGACAATTTCGTTTCGGTGACATCGGTTATGTTAATTATGATTTTCCGGAAAAGAGACGATTTAAACGATTGAATGGTGTAGATGCGGCCGAGGTCGAAGTCTACAAATCTAGTACCGCGAATGTAGTTGATATAGGTAGTGCTGTCGAAGAAGAATTTGAGAAAATTGAAAGTGAATTCGATGGATTATTAGACGTTGAGATTGTTCGTAATCGTGCTGACGATGTCCTCAATGAAGCAGGGAAATTATTTGATTCTGCGCTCATTGGAGCGGTGTTGGCTATGATTATTATTTATTTATTTTTGCGGAATATTCGATCAACCTTGGTTATTGCTTTAGCCATCCCAACTGCGGCTTTGTGTGTTTTTATTGGTATGTATACTGCTAGAGAATTGTTTGATATCTCTGTTACGTTGAATATGGTTTCAATGATGGGGCTTATGTTGGCGGTTGGAATGTTAGTAGATCCTGCGGTCGTAGTATTAGAAAGTATTTTTCGTAAGTCGGAAGAAGATGGTAAATCAGCACAGGATGCTGCTTTATCAGGTAGTCGTGAGGTTGGTATTGCCGTGTTAGCTTCTTCACTAACCACTATATGTGTATTTGTACCGTTCTTCTTTTTGTCGGACAGTCGATCGGCAGTGTGGATGCGGGATGCCGGAATTGCAATATGCTTGGCAGTTACGGTATCGATGATTGTTTCTCTCTCTCTGATTCCTCTTGCTGCTGCGCGTTTATTTCATTGGCAAATGCGACGGTATGATGGATTATGCAAAATAATCGTAATCTTGGCTGTTTTGATGCTTGCTTACTGGCGTATGGGTGATTCTTCTTGGGATGATGTATATGCTTGGTGGGTTAGTTGGCAAACCCTATTAATTGCTTCTTTTTCAGGTATGTCTTGGACGACTCTTGCGGGTATTATCGCTTCAATTTCTGTCTGCATAACGGTAGGAATATACTGTCGATCAAATAGTGGTTTACGTTTTGCTTATGGTAAGTTGCTGAATTTGACTTTGGATAATCGATTTTTCGTGCTTGTGGTTGCAGGTGCTTTGACGGCAACGGGTTATTATTTATACGGGCAGATAGAGCACCGTGGTCAGCCTTGGCAACCTGAACGCCGTGTTGACGTGAGTGTCAAAATTGATCGCAGTTATAGTATAGAGGACATACGTCAGCATTTTGATTTCGTAGAAAACTTATTGTTGGAAAACAAAGAAAACTTAGATATCGATGCTTTAATGACTAATTTTAGTCAACGTCGAGCAAATATTAGGGCGTATCTGGTTGATGCGGATGATGGAAAATTATCGAGCATGGAATCTGGTGCAAAAATAATGGAGCTAATGCCTGCCAAAGTTGGTTTTACTTATAAAATGGGTCGATCTCGCTCTTGGGCAGGTAATAATTTGGGGGTTGAAGTTCAGTTGAGAGGGCGTAATGAAGAAGTACTCGCCGTTTTGATTGAAGATGTGAAATTGGCTTTAGGAAGGCTTCCAGGAGTGAAAGATGTAGATTCGAGTCTCGAGGATGGTGAAGAAGAAATACATGTGGAGATAGATCGTTCTCAGGCGTTGAGCTACGGTCTGTCTCCTAGAGAGATAGCCTCAAGTATATCCACAGCGCTAGGTACTCGTAGGACATCGTCTTTTAAAAGTGATGATCGAGAAATTGATGTAGTGATGCAATTGAATACGGGTGATAGAGCTACTTTAGAACAACTTAGGAATAGTCGTTTTCGTTCCAATGGCGGGAATACTATTCAGTTAGCCGCTATAGCGGATTTTGAAGTTCGTAGAGGTCCAAAAAATCTTAGTCGAGAAAATCGAGAGCTTACTGTAACGGTATTTGCAAATACCGAAAATAGGCGTCAAGCGCAGGAACTTATACCTACTATTCAAAATTTGATGCAAAACATTGAAATGCCTGCTGGATATTCGTGGGATTTAGGACGCGCTGCTCGCTGGATGCAGGAAGATCAAAGAGACACTAACTTTTCAGCATTGTTGGCTGTGGTGTTAATATATCTGATAATGGCGTCTCTCTTTGAATCTTTGATTCATCCATTTACGATCATGTTGTCTATTCCATTTTCATTGATCGGCGTAGCTATTGGTTTATATATATTCGATGCACCATTTGATAATAATGGTGCTCTAGGTTTATTGATTCTTTTTGGGATCGTTGTAAACAATGGGATCGTTTTAATTGATCATATTAACAATTTGAGGGCTGAAGGTATGGATCGTAGAGACGCGATCGTCCTAGGTGGCCAACGTAGACTTCGTCCTATTCTTATGACGGCTTTTACTACTATTTTAAATTTGCTGCCCTTGGTATTGCCCATGATTTATGGTACGGCGGAAGGTTTTTCGAAGCGTTGGGGACCAATAGGTTTAGTGATAATTAGTGGCTTGATATCTTCTACGGTGCTTACATTGATTCTTGCACCAACATTATATTCACTGTTAGATGATGTTGGTATTTGGTTTAGGTCTGTTTTGAACAGAGCGCTCGAATATAGAGATATCGAAGAAGGTAGTAATGTTTTGGAAAAATAGTCAAATTGCTTATTTTTTCATGTTTAAGATAAGCTTGTACTAATTCGTACAATAGAAATAGACCCTGTCGAGTATTTTATTATTTTTAAGGCTGTTCTTCTCTTTTCACTTCATTCCACATTTCGTCAAGGCTCTGTAAATCCAA
>MDTA01045356.1_pt1 | contig 11450 bp, 7 predicted proteins | sample 811151 | NCBI WGS metagenome assembly MDTA01 (sample SAMN05326648, study PRJNA326480) | marine metagenome | isolation source: seawater | place: Indian Ocean: South | collected 2010 | reverse complement strand
GGGTGTTTCACAGTCATTTCATCCCAGAGGAAGCTGGTCCTTCCTGTCGCCACCACCGGGATTGTCCCGGCGATTATCAGGGGGGGCAATGAAACCACTAAACGTTACAGTTGTACGGCAGCGACTTGCTCGAAGGAGGCCTGTGGAGTCGGCTGTGAGCGAACGAGGGAAACCGATCAGTGCCAGGCGGTTGAAGAAGGGGTGTGCCGGCGTGCTGGTGGCAATCGGGGCAGTTACAGTCCACAACTCGCCCAGAACAGCCGTCGGGTTGACGAACTCATCGACCAGGCTCGGGGGCTTTCTGGTGAGACCGAACGCAAGCCGCTCTTCGATGAGATTCAAACCATTCTGGCCGACGATCTTCCTTACATTAGTCTTTGGCATGAAGACCGAGTTTGGGTCGTCAATACGAGGTGGGAAAATATTGTCTTAACCCCCTCCGGTAGCTTTCTTGGGCTTCTGTCCGCAACGAGGCCTGTTCCATGAAGGTCCTGATCAGCTTAGCTCAGATTTTTCTGCGACGTTTACCGGGAATACTTGGGGTTCTTTTAGGCGCTAGCTTACTGGTCAGCGCGACCCTTCGTTTGGTGCCCGGCGACCCCGTTGATCTTATCCTTGGTGAAGAAGCCCACGAGGTGGACCGACAGCGTCTTACCCGAGATCTCGGTCTCGATCGGAGTTTCCCCGTTCAATACGGCATGTTTCTTAAGCAATTGGTGACTGGAGAACTGCGCAGTTATCGAGCCGACACCACCGTTTATGAGATGATTGCTCAAGCTCTTCCTCATACCGTTTTGCTGGCCTTGTTGTCGGTTGCGGTCTCTTTGAGTCTCGGGATTGGGCTGGGGATCATCGCTGCCCTCGGTCGACGCCGAGGAGTTCGAGGACAGATGGTCGATTTTTTCGCCTTGCTGTTCGCTTATCTTGGGGTTGCCGTACCAAGAATCTGGCTGGGCCCCGTTCTGCTGTTGGTTTTCGCAGTACACAACGACCTCTTTCCTGTTGGCGGTGCTGATGCTGGCTGGCGTGGGCTGGTTTTACCGGTTTTGAGTTTGGGGACTGCGATGGCAGCGATGCTCGCTCGCATGACCCGAGCCTGTCTCCTAGAGGTGCTCGGAGCCGATTATGTTCGAACTGCGCGAGCGAAAGGACTTGGAGAGCGAGTCGTCATTGGACGGCACGCACTGCGCAACGCTTTGATTCCTGTGATTACCATCGCTGGGCTGCAAATGGGTGGCTTACTTGCGGGTGCAGTGGTGACCGAGAAAATCTTTAACTGGCCCGGGATTGGTACCCTCTTGTTGGACTCGATTCAGAAGATGGACTTTCCCGTCGTTCAAGCGGTGGTGTTGTTAATCGCGGGCATTTACGTGCTGGTGAACTTGGCGGTCGATCTTCTGTACGGACTGACCGACCCGAGGGTTCGATTGTGAACGTTCGATTCTCACTCTTGCGTGTGGGGCTTACCGGCACACTATTGGTTGTTCTTGCCGCCATTTTAGGTCCGATATTTGCGCCCTACGGTCCCCACGAAATCGACATTACTCGAGAGTTGATGTCTCCCGAAATGGCAGGGGGCCTCGGGACGGGAGTCAACGGAATCGATGTCTTTAGTTGGTTGCTTCATGGTGCTCGCGTCAGTCTTCTTGTGGGCTTTTCAGTGGTTGGAATCGGCTTGACCGTTGGTTTAGGTGTCGGCCTCATCGCAGGTTATTTCGGTGGCTGGTTTGACACGGTGTTAATGCGGATCATTGATGTCTTGCTGGCTTTTCCTGGAATTCTGCTCGCCATTTACATCGCTGCGATTCTACCGCCGAGCTTGGGCAATGTGATCCTTGCTTTATCGGTCACCGGTTGGGTTGGCTATGCGCGCTTGGTTCGTGGGCAGGTGTTGACCGTTCGGGAACGGGAGTATGTTCAAGCATCTCGTGCATTGGGTGCCGGTCCACTATGGATTATCCGCAAACACTTGGTGCCGAATATTCTAGGACCGGTTTTGGTTCATGTGAGCTTTGGCTTGGGGGGAGCGATTCTTGGGGAGGCTGCACTCTCTTTTCTCGGACTTGGAGTGGCTCCGGGAACGCCAAGTTGGGGCGCTCTTTTGGATGAAGGCGCACAGTATCTTCTCGTGGCGCCTCACCTCGCCATTGCACCAGGAGTTGCCATCGCAGTCGCTGTCTTAAGCTTCAATTGCTTGGGGGATGGTTTGCGAGATTATCTCGACAGTCGGAGGACGTGATGAACCCAGGACGAATTGCAGCGCGTATGCTCATGGTAGGCTTCGATGGTCTTCAAGCACCCTCGTATATTTTGAATCTCTTGAGCGATGGTCTGGCAGGTACCATTCTCTTTCGTCGCAACATCGAAGAGTTAGAGCAATTATTAGCCCTTAATGGACAGTTACTGAGTCGTGGAGCAGCCCTTCTTGGCGTGGATGAAGAAGGAGGTCGTGTCCGCCGACTCCGCAACATCACAACGGATTTACCGGCGATGGAAACCCTGGGTAAGCACGGGCGAGAAGATCTCTGTTACCGAGCCGGTGCATTGCTTGGTCGAGAGTTGGCCTCTCTCGGATTTTCGATGAACTTTGCACCTATTCTTGATGTGAATACCAACCCTCAGAACCCAGTGATCGGCGATCGAAGTTTTGGTCGGACACCGGAGGAGGTGATTCGCCTTGCTTTGCCTTTTGCTCGAGGTCTGCAGCAAATGGGGGTTGCAGCCTGTGGAAAACATTTTCCAGGTCATGGGGATACGGATACCGACTCGCATCTCACCTTACCGGTCCTGAATCACGACTTGAAACGAATGGCATCGGTTGAGTTGGCACCGTTCCGAGCTGCAGCCCAGACGGATCTCGCCAGTATGATGACGGCGCATGTTCTGGTTCCTGCGTGGAATGCTGAGCATCCCAGCACCTTGGATCCCAAGGCGCTGAGTATCTTGCGACGGCAATACGGCTACCAAGGCTTAATCATCAGCGATGACTTGGAGATGGCTGCGATCGCAGAGCGTTATGGCATGGCCGAAGCCGTCACATTGGGGGTCGAGGCTGGCGTGGATTTGTTCCTCGTGTGTCGACGTCGGGACCGAGTCGAAGAAGCGTACGAGACCCTGGTTCGATTGGCGGAATCGGGTCCTCTCGCCTCCAAGGTTGCGGCTGCGAGTCGCCGAGTGGAAGCCACGATTACGCGTTATGTTGGTCGTCCTGCTGCGCCCACACTCGCCGGCGCACAGGCTGTTCTGCGACGAACTCGTTTTGATCTCGTTGATTCTCGAATCGACGGTGTTGATCCGACGGAGTTTGATCGAGCTTAGTGGCCAGCCGCTTTCACCTCTCGGGCAGTCAGCCAGCTTTCGGCAAACAAAGCGAGCATGGCGAGGATCAAGAGGAGAGGCCAGAGGGGCAAACCTTGGTCTCCGACTCCGCCGCTGCCGGCCAAGGCTTGACGCTGGGTTTGACTTAGCGGCCGACTTTCTCGTTCGTCCGTCCTCAACTCGACGCCTAACTCGATTTCCTTTGCCCGCCAAAGTCCCAAACGAGGGGGCGTAAAGCGCAACTGTCCTGCTTCGACGATCGTTCGTGCTCGTGCTTTTTCGGGGCCCACCCATTGGACCTCTTGGGCTCCTAAGGTTTGGCTAAATCGCTCTCCTCGTCGTAGATCTGGATCCAAGCCACCGGCCGACTGACCAGCAAGCCATCGAAGGAGACCTCTCAGCAGGGGTACAAAGCCTGGACGGATGGCGAGATCGGAGAGATCGCGATCAAGACTTGTACTGATCAGCGCCACCCGCCCTCTGCCTTTTTCGTCGGTGGTCAACAGGGGCCTCCCATCGGTGAGGCGCCAACGAACATCACCCTCACTTTGATGGTTGATGCCACCCCAAACTTGCGTTCGCAGTAAGCCTTCAGCTCGCCCCAGTCCGAGTTGGTCGAAAAATTCGAGATCCTCTGGAACGGAAACGGTGGTTGCAGCCTGTTTGGAGGGGCGACCATCGACATCCAGAGCCATCCATCGGGAGCGAATGGGTGCGGGTAGGAGGTCGCCAAGGCTCTTGGTCAATGCAACCGGGTCCATGCTGGGTCCGGCGCTCACGAGAAGTCCGCCACCCCGTTCAACAAAGGCTCGAAGTTCGGCAACAAACGCGACGTCGAGTTGGGAGTTATCTGCTAAGAGAACAACCTGGGCTTCTTGCAGGGGAGCCTGTCGCTCATCCCCTAAGCTGACCTCAGTTAAACGAAAGGGGTCACGGGCTCCGAGCGCATGTGCTGCTTGTCGCAAGTAGAAAAGCTCATCCTGATAGTCGACACTGCGAGCATCTCCATTGACAGCCAGCACATGGGTCGGTCCTTGCATGGTCAATCCGAGTTCCCGTTTGTTGTCTTCGAGCCAGCGATCCTCTTCCAATTCCAACACGAGGCGATGATGGCCTGATTCGAGCCGTAAGGTGAGTAAGGCTTCTCCCAAGCCATGGGGCGCCACCTCGAGTCGAATGGTGCTTTTGACGACTCCTGATTTCTTGAGTTGAAGTCGTCGAGGCCCGGGACTCCCATGGACCGTAACGGTTAACTCGATCATGCCTCGTGAGAGGGGGCGTACGCGGACAGCTCCCAACCCCGCGTTGTCCCGTTCATTTTCTCGACTAACGATGTGTACCCCTTCGGCTTTGGTCGTTGCGCCCCAGCCGTCGGTGACCAGCAGGCTCGAGCCATCGATTCCACCAACACAGGCGTCAAGGTCGACATAGCCCGCCGGTTTTTTATCTTCGAGTAGCGTTCGAGCTTGGAGTCCGGGGATCGGTTGATCCTGCAAGAAGGACTGTCCGTCAGCACCGCAAAAGACCAAAGCCACAGGGCGTCTTTGCGCCTGGCTTTCCGCATAATCGATCGCTACGTCAAAAAAGCGCTGTCCCCCATCGTTCCGGGCTTCCATGGAACCGCTGCCGTCGATGACGAGGGTCACCGGTCCTCGGTCGTTGTCGTCCCCGCTGGGAGGTTGTCCAAGCATTGGTAAGAGGGCTGCAAGGCAGAGGCCGGCGACAGCGAGCGTACGGCAGGCGAGTAATAAAAACCGTCGCAGTTGGATTCGTCTTCGTTCCCTTTTGATCGCCCGTTCCAGCAACGGAAGGGGCGCAAATGGTTGGGGTCTCGGTGGCCGTCGGGACAGTAAGTGAATTACCAAGGGTGCGGCAATCAGGAGGGCGAGGGGCCATGCTGCGCCTGCGAGCCAGTTCATCGCAGATATTCCCGGGTTAACCGCCGAAGAACTGCCACCGGCGGGTCATCGTTGCGGGCGAATAAGATGTTGGCACCTGCTTGGGCGGCCGATCGCCGGCAGTCTTCATCGAAACGTTCAAGCTCTTGAAGGTAGGCGGAGCGAATGGCTTGCGCATCGATCGTTAGCGACTCACCACGCTCGATGGGCTCAAAGCGGATCCCGCCTTCGTAGTCGAAATCGACTTCTTCAGCAGCGAGAAGACGTACCACCGCACAGTGCCAGCCTCGTTGGCGTAGTTCACCAAGTCCTCGCCAGAATTGTTCATCGGCTTCGAGTAGATCAGAGACCACGATGAGCAACCCTTTGCTGCCTAACTCGCCACCGATCTCTGCCACCGCATCGCCCAGGTTTGTCGCTCCCTCGGCTTCAATGGTTTCCAACTCTTCGGCCCACAATCCCAACTCAGCGAGCCCCCGCCGAAGTCGGCGTTGCCAGCGAGCCTTTCCAGCCAACAAATGAAGCCCTGCGCCATCACCGGCCCGTTGGGCAATATAACCGGCGCCGAGACCGAGCCACCAGCCATAGCGAAGCTTCGAAATGGAGTTTCCGCTTCCCATGCTCGCTGACGTATCGACCAGTACAGCCACATCCAGGCGTTTTTCCGGTCGAAGTTCTTGAACCATCACATTGTCTCTACGTGCACTTGCTCGCCAATCGATACGGCGGGGGCTGTCCCCGGTGCGAAAATGTCGATGTTCGATGAACTCTCCCGCACCTCCAAGCCCACGTGCGTCATGAAGCCCTTCAGTTGCTGCTTCGACCAGTCGCTGAACCTGAAAGCGGAGAGCACCCAGACGAGCGAGTGCCTCAATGGAAAGTTCTTCTTCGTTCAATCCCTTTGGTCCTCAAGTAGGCGCTTGGCGAGATCTTCACCGGACAAACCTTCTGATTCTGCACGGAAGCTGGGCACGAGACGGTGCCCTAAAACGGAGGGCGCTAAGGCCCGTAAATCGTCCCGATCGGCAGCCGCTCGACCGTGCAACAATGCCCGTGCACGACACGCTTGAAGTAAAAACTGACTTGCTCGAGGCCCGGCACCCCATCGAATGTGTTCCCCGACCCAGTCAGGTGCTTCCTGTCCCGCTCGGCTACTGCGCACCAGATCAACGGCTTGTCGGACCAAGTTTTCGTCCACTGCAACACTTTCGACGAGGGCTTGAAAGGCGACCAACTCATCGGTTGAGAGGACCGCCTCAAGGGGCTCATCCAACTCGCGGTGCGAGAGTTGGGCGATGGCCAACTCTTCTTCAGCACTGGGATAGGCGACCCGTATCTGCATCATGAATCGATCAAGCTGAGCCTCGGGTAGTGGGTAGGTGCCCTCCTGTTCGATGGGGTTCTGTGTTGCGAAGACATGAAAGGGTTGGGGTAAGCCGTGGTCCTTCCCGCCGACGGTGACGGTTTTTTCCTGCATCGCCTGAAGCAGTGCGGATTGTGTTTTTGGAGGCGTCCTATTGATTTCGTCGGCGAGTAAGAGCTGGGCGAATACAGGCCCTTGAAGAAAGCGGAAGCTCCGTTGTCCACTGTCTCGATCCTCTTCGAGGACCTCGGAGCCAAGCACGTCTGCGGGCATGAGATCAGGGGTGAATTGGATTCGACTAAAGCTGAGACCGAGACTCTCCGCGACGCTGCGAACAAGCAGTGTTTTTGCCAAACCCGGAACCCCGACGAAGAGTCCGTGTCCGCCTCCTAGTAAACAGACGAGGAGTTGCTCGATGACTCGATCTTGACCGACGACCCGCCGACCAACCGTGTCACGTAGACGAGCCATACTCGTCTGTAGTTCAGTGAGACTTGCCTCATTTAGCGGGCTTGTCGTGGTCATCTTTTTCTCTCCCTAGCGTCATTTCTTTGTGAAGGCGCTGCCCAGGTTTGAGGGTCACCCGAAGGCGCTTTTTTAACCCCAGCGCAGTGTTTCTTAATTCAATCTCGTGAGTGCCTGGTGACACTGGATAGTCGGTCAATGGAGTCCCTCGTCCGATGGCTTGATCGTCGATTAAAATCTCCGCCCAAGGACTCGAGATCAGTGTGATAAATGCGGTGTCTTTATCTTTTGTCGTGTTCGAACTTGGCTCTTTGGAACCTGGTCGCTCGGCGCCCTGGAGCCGTGCTTTCGCGCGCAGTTCCCGCTGGTGCAGCTCTTGATCCTGAAGCCTGATTCCAAGTTGAGCAAGGGCATCATGCACTTCGGGATCGAAGGGATTGATCCGGTTGGCTTCTTCGTAGGCCTCTCTTGAAGACTGCCAACGCTCTGATCGAAGTCCAAGCCGACCGAGTAGGATCCAAGTACGTGGGTCATCGGGGGCTTGTTCTGCGCTTTTCTTCAACAGCTTTTGGGCTTCCTCGAAGCTTTTCGACGCAATAAGGCAATCGGCCAAACGGTGCACTAACCCTGGGTAGCCCGTTCCGGCTTTATCCACCGCCCTTCGATACTCAATCGCAGCTGCTTCGTGGTGCCCCCTTCGGTAGAGCATATCGCCGAGGCGCGCTCGGCGCCCGGCAGGCCCATCGGGTCTAGAGGGGTCCATATCGTCCGCCGAACTTCGATTTTCGCCAAATTCCAACGCCAGCTTCCGGGCTCCGCTAACGGTCTCCATAGGACGTTTTTTTAGCCATTTTGCCCAGGATCTCTCGAAGCCTTGAAGATCTGTTTGAAACAGATTTTTGAAGGCGGGGTCGAGTTGGCCCCGACCCTCTCGAATACTATCGAGAAGACCGATAACGACTCCATCGCCCTTCTTTTCAAGCATGTACTCGATCGCTGTTTTCACTTCGGCAAAAGCTGTGGCTGTTGCCTCTTGGCTCGGTAGTAAGGCCATGGACGGACTCATCCGAGCGAAACTAATTAATTCGTCTTTCTGAATCGCCTTCGCCAAAAGCTCAGCAGAGTACGGAGCGAGGGGTTCGCCGTAGTCTCCTCGCCAGCCGCTTTCATGATATTTAGCAAGGCCTTCATGCAGCCAGACGGGAACCGTGTTGTGACTCCGTCGAGAGATCAGCAGGTGAATCAACTCGTGACTCGCTGTGTCGAGCCAGTCGTACCCTCTCAGTGTGACTCTTGGTGTCACAAGCATCAGGCGGTCGAATTTACACAGTGCAATGGTTCCGGATGTTTTGATTGCCTCTAAACTGAGCGTACTGATTCGAGCAAAACTCTCGAGACTTGGATACACTTCCACTCGGATTGGCTCCTTCACAGTCACCCCGAACCGGGGACCATGACGAGCGAGTGCCTCTTCAAGAGCTTCGATGAGATAGTCCGCCAGAACCTGATCAGGACCGGGTGGAACATGGACGGTGAAATGCTTGCCAGCATAAGCCACATGATCCCGAGTCTCTTCGTATGTCGCCTGAATCAAGGGCAGCAGAGGGCTGTCTCGTTTTGCCGCTGCTCGCGCCCGACGGAGTAAATCCAGTGCGTCCTCATAACGACCTTGGAAGAATTTGACCCGAGCAGCGGCCTCTTGGATCGCTGGAAGATCAGGCATTGTGGCCAGGAGTGCTTCTGCTTCCTTTGCCGCTTCAGCGGTTCGCCACTGATTGAGAAGTTGGTGAACTCTATTCTCAACGCCACCGAAACTGACAGACGGCAAGCTCAGCGTGATCATGATAAGGAAAGGTTTCATCGGACCAACTCCTCGTAATATTCGTTGACACTCTCTTGGTGTTCTCCCGGAACACCTTCTCGCCAAGCCTCAAGGATCTCCTCTCGCCACGCGCCTGGGACTTCAAAACCTTCCCCTTTCGGAATCTCCACGCGATCTCTGTTGCCCTGTGCGCTCTGTGGGCCACCGGGCTTGCCGCCTTGTTTCCCCGCACCCTTGTTGCCAAAGGGATTCATCATGCCGCTGCCTTGACCTCCTCCTCCACTGGCTTCGAGTTGTTCGCTCAATTCCCCCAAGGCTTTGAGGACTTCGCCTTGGTGCCCATCAGCTTGTAGGCTCTGATGACGTTGCAACTGTTGGCTTGCTTGCCCCGATGAACCCTGGGCCTTTTTCAGCGCCTCACGGCTTTCGTCACCAACCACCGGTGCCATCTCATTTAGCTTTGCCATTTTCCCCGCCAATCGATTCATGCGTTCACTAAGCTCTTTCTGAGTTCCATCGATCGCTTCCATCGCCCGTCGTTCTGCGCGACTGGGTTGACTGTTTTTTTGCAACACTCGCTCAAGTTCGTCGGTCACCTCTTTTGTCAGTCGCGTCGCTTTCATTTTTTGCCCCATGGCTCGCCGTTTTTCCTTCGGTGAGTTCATGTTGTCGATCGCCCAATCAAGACGTTCGATGGCGTCTTGAGCGCCGTTTGTTGCTTGAGCAGCTTCCGGCAGCGCATCGGCAGCCAGGGCGTCGTCGGCTTCGTTCAATTGTTGTTGTGCTTGTTCCTTTAGGTTCTTCATCCAAGAGGAATCATGGGCGATTTGTTCCAAAGCCCCCCGCGCTTCTGAAAGCTTGTTCTGCAAATTCTTCCGCCACGTCTTGAGGTCATTGCCCATGGCTTCCAGGCGCCGTTGATCTTGTGCTTTACGAACTTGGCTGAGCTGGCTTCGAGCACGCTCTTGATTGTCCTTCAGCCACGCCAGCTCTTGTTTGATGTCGTCGGCTTTTTCTTTCAGTTCACGCCACTCTTTGCCGCCGAATTGCTTGCCGGCTTCATCGACTTGTTTGTTGAGTTCCGTCAGGCTTTCGCTCATCGCTTTGAGCGCATCCATCGCCTCTTCTACTTTGCCGGCTCGCACCAGTTCTTCGAGGCGATCCAACTCCCCTCCGACGTTCTTTTCTTTCATTGCATCGGTATTCAGGTGTTGCCGACCCACCTTCCGTTGCAACTTCGCCATCCTGGCAGCGATCTTTTCGAGCCGTCTGCGCATGCTCTGAATGCTGGCGAGGATCTGCCGCTTGAGTTCGGGGTCTTTTGGGCTGTCTCGGTAGGCTTCCATCATCTTTGATAGCGCTTGCCGTTCCTGTGACAGTTGGCGCTGATACTCGCTGATTTGTTGCAGGCGACGTTTTGATAAAAGGTCATCTAAATACAGCAAGTCCCGTTCTAATCGGTCTTCCATCGCTGCGTGGCTTCGACGCCCTGCAGCGTAACCTGCTTGAGCTTTCGTCAGCCGCTTTATGGTTTCGTTCAGCGCCCGGGAAAATGCGTCGAGGTTGAGCCTCCGGTCGGATAGGTCTTTAACCAGTGTCCGGCCTTTACTCAGGTGGGTACGAAAACCTTCACTCCAGCGCTCAGGTGATAACTTTCGGGGCAGAAGGAGCGCCAGAGAATCAACCAATGTACCCAGGTAGGCTTCCAGCCGATCGAGAAGTTCTTCCTCTCGACCACTGGGGTCAAAGATTCGTATTTCATGCCACGAACTTCTGCCTTTTCCCGGACCTGTGACATCGTTGTTGTCTTCGACCTCGATGCACCAATGCAAAACATCCCCTGGGTTCATGCCCAACGCTTCCAACTCAAGGCTTCCACGCCGCCGCATGCGGGAGACATAGGCTCCTGAGGGGAGACGTTCCCCTTGTGCTCCCAGGGCTTTTCGTTGCTCGTCCGCCTCGCCCTCTAAGCGGTACACGAGAAAGACCCCTTTGATACCGTGATCGTCGTCGGCGTTAAAGAGATATTCGACGAGGCCAGGACGATCGAGTTCCACTCGCTCCTTTGGAAACAGCCGCTCTACTTTGGGCGGGTGATCTGGAATGACCGAAAGTCGATGTCCTTTCGCCTCGACCAACTCTTGATCTTCTACGGTCAACGCAAGTCGATAGTAACCGCTCCGACGGACGAGAAATTCGCCTTCGATAAACCCATCAGGACTCACCGTTAAACCGACTCGATGGCCCTCAAGAAGAACAGCCGCAGCTTGAGTTTTTCCGGGGGTCTCGGGTCGGGCTCGAAGTTGAACTCGAGTTCCGGCGGGAAGTTCGAGATCTCCATCGCTTCCCTTCAGATGAAGCGAGTCACGTTGTAAATAGCTGGGAAAGTTTAAGGTGAGGTCGAGATTACTCACCTGGGCGAGAATAGGAGCATCGTCTTGCTGAGCCGCTGCTTCAAGGGCGGTCTGTAGATTCGGTAATCTTTGTTGCAGACGCCACATCGAGGGGGCTGCGATCACGAGTGCTACGACCGCGAGGTAGCCAGCGAGTCGCCGTGGCCTTTGGGTCAGAACCCCGAGTTCCG
>MDTA01031859.1_pt1 | contig 11452 bp, 18 predicted proteins | sample 811151 | NCBI WGS metagenome assembly MDTA01 (sample SAMN05326648, study PRJNA326480) | marine metagenome | isolation source: seawater | place: Indian Ocean: South | collected 2010 | reverse complement strand
TGGGAGTAAGCGTACATCACACAGCCGCAGGTGAGAGGACAGAGCCAACCATGGCAACGCAGCCGACGTGACGTGTCCGTACCGCTGCTACATGACGCCGATAGCCCCACAGGATGGGAGTTCGGACGAAACCATGACCTGATCCGCCAGCGGTAGCACGCGAGGCGGCGATAAATGGCGCTGCGGCATTGCGATCAACCGAGAGTTGGAGCGTGGGTCTAGGGAAACCGTACCGCAGTAAAAAGCAAAGTGACTTGGCTGCGATTGCAGCATCCGAGACTTCGGTCTCGGTTGCCTGTGATTGGCAGTTCTTCCGCACTTTCGTGATCGTGCCGTCCACCCACATTGAGGGGCCGCAGTCGGCTCCGGGCCACGCGCGTGGGCCACACCCGGACCCAGCCGACAGCGATCACGTCAACCGAGCGTCACTGTGTAAGCAGTGGGCTGTGAACCCATCGAGCAGTGGCGCGTAGGACTGCCAGTCACAGGCAACCGTAGGGTTGCTGCGGGTCGGCTGGGCGTGTGTATGCGCTTCGCCTGAGGGCAACTTCATGCACCCCCTGTCCGACCCGCCTTCTAAATCACCCAAGTATCTGGAGATCCAATGACCTACCTGACTCTCAGCGTGCCCGTCGTGGGCATCATCAGCATCATCGGCCTCTGCGTCTACGGCGCACTGGCATCACGTTCTTGACAAGCAAGCAAGGAGTTTTCCCATGGAAAGCACAATCGAACGTACCTCAATTCTCCTCTCATCCAACCCAGCAAGCCGTCAAGCCGCCAGCGCCATCTACTTCACGAATGGCAACTTCCGCATCGAGTGGTTCTCCAACATCCACTCGGCTCTTGAGAACCTGATCTCACTGGCAGGCTTCCACCCCAACGAACGGCCCACGCTGGTCCAACTCCCCTCCGCGCAGGTGTGACGGTTCCTTGGAACTGTAGATGAACCCGCCTGCCACCCCCGGCGTATTCGCACTACGCCATGTTGCCCCTGCCCTAGCGGGCTGGGGTCGCATTCCCACTGGCAGCGTGCCAGTGGCCCATATCGCAGACAAGCAAGCAAGGAGCAACATATGCGATTCTCTGATATTACTGATATCCCCGGCTACACCGGGAAGAATTACATCAACCTCAACCGCAAAGAGGTGCCATACGCGAAGCAGTTCGCGGATACTTTCGGGTTCTTGGCAGATTACGTCATTGACGCAATCCACTACACCCGCATGATCGGCTTCCTCTCCCGCCCGTACAAGGACGGTTCGCTCGGCTACCCCTTCATGCCGGGCAAACTGCTCCGGGGCCAATCGCCCTCCGCCGAGCAGCAAGAGTGGGTCATCAAGATCCGCAGGTCTTTGTTCAACCGTACTTTCCTGTTGAATCAAACCGCCGCTGACCGCATGGGCGGCGACCGCAACGTGGGCGACAGCATCTCGCTGGCCGAAGCGTTGAAGGCCCTCGGTGTCTGGGTCGAGAACCCCGGCGCAAGCACCAGCAAGACTCGGTACTACGGCTCGCCGTACGATGGCAGTCAGCGCCCAACCCACTCGGACTACAACGCTGGCAACAGCACTGGCAGTGACAGTGGCAGCGGCGACGGTGGCAACTCTGGCAGCGCTGGCACTGGCACCTCTGACGGTGTCGATCAGTCCGGCAACGCACAGCAGGGTGATGGCAACGGGGCACCACCCCCACCTCCACCACCACCGCCACCTGCTGACCCACGGGACTGGCAGTCCGACGGGCAGCAGCGTTCGACGATGACTCTCATGGAGATCATCAAGCACGCTCGGCAGAATGCGGACATGACTGAGGACGGGCCGATCATCTCGACCCGTACTGTCAAGGGCATCACCAACTGGCTCAATGCGGGCCTGCCTCTGATCGAGGTACTCGACCGCATCACCCAGTCATGGGAGCCTGAGACCATCGCCCACGTCTGGCAGCAAGTACCCGGGATCTCTGATCTCGTCGAACGCCGCCGCAACAAGCAGCCAGTCACCCCGCACGGCGACTGGACCGCAGTCGAGCGCATTGCTGAGGGCAAGGGCATCACGCCCAACGCCTACTGGCCCCACGTTCTTGACTGCTTGCACATGCCTGAGCAGCGCGTGTGGATCTTCGGACCCACTGGCAGCGGCAAGACCTACGGCATGGAGCAACTCTGCGAGTGCATGCAGTGGGATATGTCCCTGTACGCTTGCGGCGAAGGCACCGAGAACTACGATCTCATCGGTGGCATCACCCCGCACGGCTGGCAGGACGGCCCGTTGCTTGACGCCTACGAGAACGGCAAGACTCTCATCCTTGACGAGTTCTCCAAGATGTCAGCCGAGACCACTGGCGCGCTCAATGCCTACCTCAACGGCAACATGCGCATCACAACGTCTCGACCCGGCAACCCAGTTGCTCATCGCCACGCCAACTTCCGGGTTGTCATCTGTGACAACTCCGCTGGCAACGGCACCGACGGCAACTACGTTGTCAACGAGCAGTCAGCCGACACCGTTGGCAGGTTCGAGCATCTCGGCCTGCAAGTGTTCGCGGGGTACGACGAGCCAGTCGAGCGTGCCATCCTTGGCAACTGGGCCGACTGTTGACGCAAGCAAGCCCCGGGGGAGCGGTTCCCCCGGGGTACTCACGACAAGCAAGCAAGGAGAAACAGCATGCTTCAAATCAAAGATCATCCAACCAAGGCCACTGTGTATCGGGCAGGCGACACTTGGATTCGCCAATACAAGTCCATGCACGACCTCATCCACGACGCTGGCAAGATCGACAGCAGCGTTGCCAGTGGCACGTTCGAGCGTGGGTGCGACTGGACGTGGGGCGGCGGGCACGACGATGTGCCCGGCACACTTCGCAAGATTGGCAACGGGTTGCCACTGCCTGACGCAGACTTCGGCAAGTTCGAGCAAGCACAGCGCGACTTCAAGCGCGCCGCTGCCAAGGCCATGGACACTGCCAAAGTCAGTGGCAAGCGGCGTCGAGTTGACAAGCGCATGGGCGGTCGCATCAGGATGTCCCGCATCTACAATGACCACCCCAAGCCATTCGTACGCAAGACACGCAAGGCCACTGCGCCAATGTTGCGGGTCGGCTTCCGATCCAATGGCAACGGTTACGTTGACGCAGCGGGACTGGCGCACACGGCAGCACTGGCAGCAGGCTTGACCCGTTGCTTGTTCCGCAACGGCTTCAGTGTCGAGTTGTCATCGGTGGTTGCCTCCTCTTTCGGTAGCAAGTGGGACATCTGTGCCACCACCGTTGTGCCCTCTGGCACCAAGCCCAGCACGCCACGCATCTTGGCATGCAGCACGCCTGCCATCCACCGCTGTCTGGCCGCGACTGTCCGCGAGGTGGACATCGGTCAGAAGTTTGGCTCTGCCTGCGAGATCCCCGAGTATTACCGCACCAAATACTGGGACGTGTTTGTCAACCTTGACTCCACGCAGGGCAAAGTGGTGCAACAACTGGTCGATGTGCTTGGCAAGATCAAGGACAAATCATTGACCAACGAGAGATGACTCTCTCCTGTTTGCTTGTCGCCACCGTCACCTCTCTGGGGTGGCGGTTGGCTTTCGCAAGAAAAGTTCACAAAAACAATGAACAATATCTTGCACTCTAACGTACTAGCACTATGATTGTGCTTCACAATTCTGCCATATCAAACAAGGAGAACCTTACCATGGCTAATTCCCGCGTAACAAAAGAGGCGCAAAAGCGTCTTTCCAACTGGCTCAACAGCCAGCGTGAGCGTCTTACCGGCGCTGACCCAGCCGAGATCAATGACTCAATGCTTGCATCTGAGTTCAATGAAAAGTTCAGCGCCATGCGTCCGAACGTCTCACCCAATACAGTGTCCCGCACCCGTGGCGTGTTGGGCATCCACTTCCGTCGTGGCCCGCGCAAGGGTCAAGACCCACGCGCTGCATCCGTTCAGTCGCATGAAGATGCCGCTCTTCGCAGCATGGTCGAGGCCAACCTTCGGGTGTCCCTGCACACCCACTTCATGGTCACTCAGTTGTGCGAGCAGTTGGGTATCACGGTAGATCGCGATGATGCCATCGCTTGTGCCGCCGAAACCATGGGCACCCCCAACAAAGGGGGTGCCTGATGGCAAAGGAAGCAACCATCACCGTGACCCCTGAGCCGTATGTCCGTGAGGGCTTGGTCTACCACATCTACCAAGGCATCATCCCTGTGTATCAAGGCACGTGGAAGGTGCAAGAAATTCAGGACGATGGCACTGTGCTTTCGTTCCGCTGCCAACCCACGATGCTTTCTCACTTCCGGGGTGCCCCTCTGATTGTCAACTCCAGCATTCAGTTCCGTCACAATCTCGAACGATTGGATGCTGCGCTTCAGGAGTCAGGCCAACTGTACATGGACGGCAAACCTTTGCGCACAAGCAAGAACATGCACGACCCCATCTACGTTCCGGGCGAAGTGGTCGTTACGGCGATGATCCCTACCACACTGCCAACCACAACCAACGTGATGGAGTATGTGAGAGGCCAAACTATTGAACCCCAAGACTTGACCGAGCGTAGAGAGGTCTTGTCCGGCACTGAGTTGCCACCTTCCCCAACCCCTTCTGAAAACAAGGAGACTCCCGATGAGTAAGTTTGCAGAGACCAAAACGTTTGCTGAGTTCGAGACTCAGTTGAAAGCCGACGGCGCACGCATGGACACCGAAGACGTGGTGTACACCCTGATGTGTGCAGGTTTGTTCGACGGCATCACACGCAACAAGCCCGGGTCCAGTGAGGACTTCGAGGTTGTCAAGGCACGCATCGAGGCCTTGCTTGACTCCGACCCCGGCCTTGCCAACACCTTCATGATGATGAGCGTTGTCTCGTCAGTTGCCAGCGCGTTCCGCTCCCGCATGAACTTGATGGAGAAGAACGCAGACATGATGATGCGTCTGACCGAGGTCTTCAACGAGGCCAAGGATAACGATGGCTGCATCCCCGCCGATCACGTGGAGATGCTGCTCGACAAGGTTCAGGACTTGGGCCGCTTCTTCAAGAAGAAGTCAGCCGAAGCCAGCGACCACTACGACCGCACGTCCGAAGCGTCCGCCGATGCTGCCATCGGCAACATGAAAGCGTTCACCGAAAAGATGGTCAAGCACAAGACCGAGATGCAGCGTGGCACGCTCATGGAATTGGTGTCGAGAGCCGTCGATGATGGCGTGTCCCCGCACGACACTCACTGGCCCGTCTCTTTCTGTCTCGGCGACAGCGAGTGGGAGGTCATCGAGAAGTTGCACTGTGTCCTCAGCGCCATCAAGAAGTCTGGCGGCGACCCCGCCGACGTGGACATCCAAGAGTTGAAGGACATGCTCGACGATGAGTGATGCTGCAAACCCGTTCGAGGACTGCCCCCCCGTCATGGGGGGGTATCCTCATGATACTTCCAAGCACTGGCCCAAAGAACAAGGAGAACCCATGAAAGTTCACGGCCTTCTACTGCTGCCCAACGGCACCCGACATGACGTGTCCTGCGATGTTGATTCGTGGGACGATCTCAAAGAGGATCACGGCGTCACCTTCTTCGACATCGTGCGTGGCAATCAAACCACCAACCAAGCCACCATCTTGGTGGACGATGAGGGGTTGCTCAAAGACAACAACCCGCTCAACTTCTGGTCGGTTGTTGTCTGCCCACTGTTCGAGATTGGTCAGCCTTTGACCGGACCCATCTGGATCTTCGGTCCTGCCAATGACCAAGGTGAGATGACCGACATCGACCCCGACTTGCTTGCCAAGATCCCGCCAACCCTGCGACCCAAAGCAGGCTTTGAGGTTCACTTCTTGGATTCAGGTGACGACACCTGAGCAAGCAACATCGTTGCCAGTTGGAACAACTGGTCCGCCTTCACTGTCACTAACCATTCCCCACCGTCTTCCCGCATAAATACCAGCGGGAGGCGGTGGGGATCTTTTTTTGTATCCTCATCGCATTGGTCCATGAAGCGGCAGGCGGCGATGCTTTTCCGCCGCTTGACCTCAATCCAAAGCGGGTCACAGCCCGCCACGTCCGGGTCCACGGCTCCGTCAGACTGGCGTGAGCGGCGGGCCTCAGTCCAGCCGAGCGACTGCATGATCTGCACGACCTCACGTTCGCCCCGCTTGCCCTTGTCCCGCTGCATCTTTCCCATTAGATGCTCGCAAACTTGTTGACCGGAATCATGTAGCAGGGTTCAACGTCGGCGCTGTCTCTGGTCTGCATCGTGCGTCCACCATACACCAACTTGGCTTGCCCCGGCACGTCGTGCAGGTGGGTGTAGTGGCAACCACCATCCATCGTCCCGACCACGAATACCGTTGGCAACTTGAGCGACTGGTGATACTGGCAAGCAGTGTGGACCTTGCTCATTGACAGCATGATGGTTGGGTACTGGCCCCAGTTGATTCGGCGCATCTTGACTTCCGCAAAGCCAACGATTGCATCTGCCTTCGTGACTGCGAAGTCCATGCGGTAAGACATTGGCAACTTGTGGTACTCGATGTTCCACGCAGCAGCCAAGCGTTCCATGATTGCTTGCTCGTTGTTGCGGTCGTCTTGGTTTTCATACATCGTCCGGGTCATCATCCTCATGCTCCTCATCTCTTGCGTCACTCCAAAACCAATACTCAAGAAGCAAGACTGTGACTGCGCCAATGATGTGGTAGTCGTCCATGTCAAACTCTAGTTGCCAGTTGTCAATCAGTCGTCGCAGATCCTGCTTCATCTTTTCTGGTGGGGTAATCACAATGGCCTCGCTTGGTTGGCAACCAACTCAACTACTTGCTTGCTTGCTCCGTGGCCCACCACCCAGTCCTTGACATCAGAACCTTTGGATGGGTACATGATTCTAACCCGTGAGACTTTGGGCTTGAGCAAACTGGCAATGGACTTTGCCCCCTGCTTGCCGGGCTTGTCGTTGTCCGCAACGATCACCACGTCATGCTTCCAGCACAGCATCTTGGTGAGGAGAATCCCACCGCCATTGCAGGACGGGCGACCCACGGCAGGCAGTCCGATCTGGTGCAGCGCCAGCGTATCCGTTGGACCCTCAGCGACGTAGACGCTGCCGTGGCTCGGCGGTTCGCCAACGTAGAACAGGCCAGCCCTGCTCCCCTTGACGGCAAACTTGTTCCCGTCTGGGGTGCGAAGCCTGATGCCGATCACGGCCCCGTTGCTGGCTCGCATCGGGAATGTGTACGCCGACTTCTTGACTGACCATCCGACCTGCATATCTACCAGCCCTTGCTTACTGAGGCCAGTGGTCTGGACGAGATGGTCATACATATAGCCTTCCATGGCTGCGACACACTGATCGACGCCCCGTTGCCAGTCAATGTCCAGCGGCTCAGTGACCGCAACTGGTGCGGACACAGGCTTTGGCTGTAGCAAAGGGTTGATGACGTGAACCCAGCCCGCATCTCCTGCGCGCTTGTCACTCTCAACCCGTGGGCATATGGCTGTCGATCCATCCTTGGATACCAAGCACCAGTCAGGCTTGTTGCATATCGGGCATGGGTTCGCCCTGCTCACTCGTTCCCAATCCGTACTCGTCATGCAACAAGTCCTTCGGGATTCCGGTTGAGTCCATCCATTTCTCCACCTCGTTTATCAATACTCGTCTGTGCCCTGACACTGGCAACCGATACCCGATCAGGTGGCCTTTGTCGATGGCGCGAATGATTGTTTGCTGGGACACACGGGCAACCCGTGCGATCTGTCCGGTAGTCAAACTGTCAACGTCAATCTTGTGCTTCATCTGTGAAACCCTTTTCTAATTGGAACCAAACGTTCTTGTTATCTATGCGTCTGCGTACTGCACCGTGTGATCTCCTATATCTGTATAGCACATCCTGCGTTATCACTAACGTCAGGAAGCGTGACAGCGACCCCTTGTTAGGGTCGAACCGCCGGTCGTAGGCTCTGCGTGCAATGACGTAGAACTCTGCGACCAACTCATCCTCATCCCATCTGGCGAACCGACCGTTGATTCTGTATTTCTTTGCAAGGAAATACAGTAGGCCAAGGTGTTCATCCAGCGGGTGGCTCTGGCTTTTTCCATCCGCCATCTGCCAATTCCTGAATCATGTCCTTTGCTTGTTTTGCTGTGACTTTCTCATACGGCAATCCATGCTCCTTGAGTATTGCTTCTTGCTTGAACGACGGCCTGTTCAGTTTGCGACGTAGCATAATCTGATAGACCAGCGCGCCAGCCTGCTTGCGTGTCAGGCTCTCGGCTTCGATGCCATTGTTGGCAAGCATAATGATCTGCTTGTCCGTTGGCTTTTCTTTGGGATTGGCAGTCACGACTGGGGCGAACCCAAGATCCTCGAAAGGATCGACTGCTCTGCTTGTGTACGACGAACGCAACTTGACTTGCGCCCGGCGCAGGTTCTCCTGCTGGCGGGCAGCGTTCCTCTCTTCTGCCAGTTTCTCCTTGGCTTCGGCTTCCTCAAGCAACTCGATGGGATCAAGTTCTTCTTCGTCAGGCACACGCCTGCTAACTCTGTCAACCAGATCATCGGGTGCCCTGCCTGCCAACACATCGAACGTGGTGACAAGGCGGTGCCTCCCAGCGTTGCCCCTGAAGTCAAGGACAAGCAGGTCAGGCTTACTCGACTGGCCTATCGCCTGCTTGCGGGTCGTCGCACACGAATCTGATTGGGGTGGGGTCAAAGGCCTCGTCCCCCTGCCCACGCATTGCGTGTACCTCGCTCTCGATTTCGTGGCTGTGAACATCGCGACACATGCGACGGACGGCTGATCGAATCCCTCGACTAAGACTCCCACATTGACCATCCATTGCAACTTGCCTGCGGCAAACTGCTCCAACAATTCTTTGCGCTGCGTCTTTGGCGTCTTGCCTGATACCCATGCTGCACTCTCCGGCCTATGCCTGTTGATGATTTCTGCCACCAACTCGGCTTGCCGAACGGTGGCGGTGAAGATGATGGTGGGCCTGTCCCCTGCCAACTCAAGCGTCGGATGGATCATCCCATGTAAGTTCTTCTCTTCCTCCAGCACCTCTGCCAGTTGACTGGCGCACAGGTCGCCAGCCACTGTCTTGATCTGCGAGTAGTCAAGTGTCCCGACCCGCACAAACTTCTGCTTGATAGGTACAAGCCAGCCCTGATTGATGCCGTCCAAGATTGAATACTGGTAGCAGCAGGTATCAAATACTGTTCCCATCGCCATCTCATCTGAACGGTCAGGGGTAGCGGTGACGCCCACCACACGCAGACTTTTGTTCTGCTTCATGTAGTCAATGAACGTGCGGTAGGAATTACTGATGGCGTGGTGCGCCTCGTCAACAAGCAGGAGCGAGTAGTCGCTAGGGTCAAACTTGTTGTACCGGCGGTGCCCAAGGATCTCGGACGTGAGGGTCTGGATACTGGCAAGCACAATGCTGGCCTTGCTTCCTGCCTTAGACTCCGCCTTCTCGATGGCTGGCACCACACCCAGCGTCTGCATGATCCGAGCCTCTGGCTGCTGAATCAACTCGGTGCGGTGGGCCACAAGCATGGCGCGCTTGCCTGATGACAGGCACCGCCGGATCATGTCAATCATGACCACGGTCTTACCCAGCCCTGTTGCCATGACTACCAGCGTGGACTGGTTGCTGGCAAGGTCAGACCTTGCGGCATCGACTGCTTGGTTCTGATAATCACGCAGTTTCACAGCAGTTCGTCAGGCAGCAGCCTGTCCCTGTCTTTGTTTGACCAGCCAGTCTGCCCGCAGAACGAGCAGCCATTGCCAGCGCAGACCTTGCACTGGTGGGTGGGCTTGACCAGCCTGAGTATCTGGATCATCCGCGCCCTGCACACAAGGAACTCTTCGTAGTCGCTGTCGCTGAACAAGTGACCAGACATATCACGCAACTCGTCAACACGTCTGCACGCTCGGGTCAGGTGGTGGAGAGATTCGCTTATGATCTCCCGTGCTGCTTCCTCGTCATAGGTCATGGAGCCAGAGATTACCAGACCTTCCGAAATTGTCAACCCTAAATCTTGAAATTTTTTCCTTGACAGACTTGGAGGGGTTGGTACAATCCCTAACAGCACCACCTGATATGGGGTTGCTCTAGGAGAAACCATGGCATTACAGCACCTTGATGAGCAGGACTATCGTGCCCTACCTCATCTCAACCAATCCATTCTCAAGCATGGCCTGAGGTCAATGCTGCACATGAAGAATGCGATGGAAACCCCGTCCAAAACAACGGATGCTTTGATCTTCGGGCAACTGGTACACACGTTGGTTCTTGAACCCCATGTGTATGCCGAGCAGTTTGCTGTTGCCCCAGAGGTTGATCGCAGAACTAAGGCAGGCAAGCAGGAGTGGGAAGACTTTCTTGCTGTCAACCACGACCGCACCCCAATCAAGAAGGCTGACTACGACCGAGCCTGCGACATGATGGGGGCACTGCGTGCGCACCCTGTTGCCAACACCTATCTCGAACGCATCAAAGATGCAGAGATTGCCTGCACATGGAAGCATGACGGCCTTGACTGCAAAGCCAAACTGGACGGGGTGATCCCCGGCAGAGGCAAGGCCAAGCCAATCATCGTTGATCTCAAGACAGCGATGGATGCTTCGCCCGCAGGCTTTGCCAACTCGGTAGCCAAGTTCAACTACCACTTTCAGCAGGCGTTCTACGTTGATGGCTATGCCCAGAACACCAAACGCCGACCACGTTTCATCTTCCTCGTCGTGGAAAAAGAGCCGCCTCACGCAGTTGGCGTCTACACCTTGGACGAAGACGCTGAAAGAATCGGTAGAAAATCTTACGAATCTGTCTTGAAGCAGTGGAAATTGTGTTCCACTTCGGATAAGATTGAGGGGTACGGCAATGAAGTCAAGGAGATCAGCCTCCCCGGCTGGGCCGTACCAGACTCTGACATCATCATCTAACTCAAAGGAAACCTAGATGGACATTCGCGCAGCATTCCCTTCCAAGTATCTCAAAGCCGCAGACATCCCTGAACCTAAAGTCTTCACCATCCGTACCGTTGCTATGGAACGGATGCTTGACGGCACTCAGAAGCCAGCCATTGGCTTCCACGAAACTGAGCAGATGTTTGTTCTGAACAAGACCAATGCCAACCGCTGTGAGGCTATGTTCGGTTCCGACACCAACGCTTGGGTCAACCAACGTCTGGAGTTGTATAAAGACTTCGCTGAGTTCCAAGGCAGAACGGTTGATTCCATCCGCTGCCGCCAACCGCAGCAGGCCGCACCACAGCAAGCGGCTCCTCCTCCGCAGCAGCCTGCCGCACCGCCTGCATCGAACGACGATCTCCCGTTCTGATGTAACCTCCTTGTTGGGTGGGGGCAGCAATCCACCGTTGCCCCCACCTTTAGCCTTCGGGCGACAACCCACCCCCTCGCCAGCCTCCCTTCCTCTTTCGGGAGGCTGGTTCTTTCAAGGAGAAACTATGCC
>MDTA01116966.1_pt1 | contig 11455 bp, 11 predicted proteins | sample 811151 | NCBI WGS metagenome assembly MDTA01 (sample SAMN05326648, study PRJNA326480) | marine metagenome | isolation source: seawater | place: Indian Ocean: South | collected 2010 | reverse complement strand
CTTGCTAAAGAGACAGACATCGATGCTGACATTGTGGTTCCTGTTCCCGACTCTGGTGTTCCAGCGGCTATTGGATTTGCTGAACTTTCAAGAAAAAAATTTGAATTAGGATTAATAAGAAATCATTATGTTGGACGAACGTTCATAGAACCAAGCCAACAAATAAGAAGTCTTGGAGTAAAACTTAAATTAAGTTCGACTAAGAGCATAGTAAAAAATAAATCCATTATACTTATCGATGACTCTTTAGTAAGGGGTACAACTTGTAGTAAGATAGTTAAAACATTATATGAAGCTGGAGCTAAGGAAGTGCATGTAAGGATAGCTTGTCCAGAGATCAAATTTCCAGATTTTTATGGAGTCGATATGCCAACAAAGAAAGAACTTCTCGCTAATCAGAACACAATTCAAGAAATGTGTGATCATATTAAAGCAAAATCTTTGAAATTCTTAAGCTTAGAAGGACTCTATGAGGCTCTAAACAAAGGAAAAAGGAACAATTCATATCCTCAATTCAGTGATCATTATTTTACTGGAGATTATCCAATTAAACCTTCAGATAATTTAGGAGAGGAAAAAGTCAAGCAATTGTCTCTTCTTAGTGGTAAATCTAGTCATTAATCCAAAATAATTAATTTATTTTTTTTATCTAAAAATACCATTGAATTGTTAATAAATAATGGAAAAGATTTTATGTCAAAAGGCAATTTGCTAATTTTATTAATTTTTCCATTAACATTAAATTTTACAACATATGAATTATTTAGAAATATATACAACTCATTATTGACTAACTGTAAACTTTTTATACTGATAGATTTTTTTTTTGTTTTTAAGAAGCTGGCAATTTCATCAGCAACTTTAATTGAATAATAAATATTTCCGTTATTGACTTTAAAACTTACAAGCATGTTATCCTTTGTAATTAAAAAAATATTATTACCAGAAATAATGGGTTTTACTTTAGATGTTATATTTGTTTTAAGTATTGTTGAGCCTGTATTAACATCTAACACATATAGATAGGGGTCAGACGAGACAATTACTTTTTCATCATATATAATTATTGGGTTAGAAAAGAATAAATAATTAGGGCCTGTATCAGAGGATATTCTTAAATTGATAAACCAATTAATTCTATTGGTATCGCTATTAATTGAATATAGCGAACCATAAGTATTTAAAAAGTATAAATTATTTTGAAAAGCTGCTAAAGAATTAGTAAAATTATTCTTTAAAATTAGTTCTTCTGTAGGTATCAGTCTAATTCTTTCTCCATTAAACTTATTAATTATGAATAAATTATTATCTTGATTTGCAACGAATAATTTATTTTTCAAAATTTTGATATTTGATCTAAAAGGAACTTTAAAATTATTAGCCCATAATAACTTCTTATTTTCGTAATTTAAGGCGTAAATGTAACCAATATTGTCAGCAATATATATAATCTTATCCTCAACATAAAAGTTTAAAATTTTTTTAATTTTTTTAAATTTTTTGTTGTAGAAATTATATTTAAAGATAATTTTTTTTTGATTGATAGAATATACTATAATATCTCCATTAATATCTTTAAGAATAAAATTTTCACCATCAAATAAAAAAGGAGAGTGAGTGTTTGATTTAATTAATTTCTTACTTTTAAAAATAAATTTATTTAAATCCCTATAACTAAAATTTTCTAAATTATTTGATGCATTATAAAGCTCATCTCGCCAGATTTGATTGTTTTTTATAGGATCCACAATAGTTTTGAATGAATTTTTCGGTTTTATTACCTTATTAAAAGATTTTTCTTTTGTTTGTAGTGTTTTAAAACCATCTAAATTGTTTTCTTTTGAAGACTCTTTTTTATTATTATTAGTCCAAATTCCAGTCTTATCATCAAAAGAACAATTGGATAAAATTAAAAAAAAAATTAATAGAAATCTGTTCATTGTAAAAAATCTTCAATTAATTCAATAATTCCTGTGCAGTTTCTTTCCATAATGAATTTTTTTGAATTATATCTTCAAGAATTATTTTGGCTTCTTCTTCTTTTGATATTTTCATCAAAAACAAAGCCTTTTTTAACATCAATAAATCAGTTTGATTTGTTCCTTTTCTAATACCTTCAACTTTTTTAAATAAATCAAGAACTTTTTTATCGTCTTTTTCTAAATCGTTTTCTAGAATTCCATTTAGAGCTAAAAAAGAATAAAATTTATTTTTACTATCTATTATTTCCTCATAAATTTTTTTTGATTTTTCAAACTCTTTATTTGCAAGGTGTATTCCTGCAATAATATATTTTTCTGAAATTTCTTTGTTTTTTATAATTTGAATCTGTTTAAATGAAAAAAAACTTACAAAAATAATAAACACTATAATAATCGCAGAAATGATAACTTTTTTTTTTGTTTTAATTTTTAATAAAATCTTTTCGAAGAAACTTTGGTTTATTTCGTTTTCATTTTCCATATAAAAAATTTTTATTTTTTGGGAATATTTGTTTTTTCACTTCTTTACTATATTTTTTAACAGCTTTTTCAATTATAGAATTTAAATTTGCATATTTTTTTACAAATTTCGGATAAAATCCACTTAATCCTAATATATCATCAGTAACTAAAATCTGACCATCACAAAATCTTGAGGATCCAATCCCAATTGTTGGAATTCTTAATTTCTCAGAAATTTTCCTCGCGGTATGTGGTGTTAAACACTCTAAGACTATAGAAAATGCTCCAGCTTTTTCAATCGATACAGCCTCATTTATCAGATTTTTAACTTCCTTTTGATCTCTACCTTCAACTTTGAATTTTTTTTTAAATTGTGGTGTAAAACCTATATGTCCCATCACTGGAATTCCTACTTTTTTAATTTCTTTTATCACTTTAAAATTTCTTTTATTACTTTCAATTTTCACAGCATCACATCCTGTTTTTTTCATAATTAAAATAGCGTTTTTTTTTGCTTTGAAAGGTGTCGTGTACGAGCCTTTAGGCATATCAACAACAAATAAAGAGTGTTTAATTCCTCTTTTTACACTTACACTGTGTTGTATCATTAAGTCCAAACTTACTTTGTGAGTATTTTCCATTCCGTATAAAACATTTGCTAATGAATCACCTACTAATGTAATATCACAATATTTATCTAATATTTTAGCAATATTCTTTGAATAGGCAGTAAGACATACTATCTTTTTTTTATTTTTTTTTTTAATTATTTTTTCAATTTTTTTTGACATTATTCCAACTCAATTGTACTAGGTGGCTTAGAGGTAATATCATATACTACCCTATTTATTCCAGGTACTCCATTTATAATTTTATTTGCTATGTTATCTAAAAATTCTTTAGGCAAATTATAATAATCTGCTGTCATTCCATCTTCTGATACAACAGCTCTTAGCAAACATGTATATTCATAAGTTCTTGAGTCTCCCATTACTCCTACTGTCCTAAAAGGTAATAAGGCTGCATAAGCCTGCCATATTTTATTGTAAAGATTATTTCTTATTAGCTCGTTAATAAAAATATAATCAGCTTCTTGAAGAATTTTTACCTTTTGTGGATCAACTGGTCCAATAATTCTAATAGCGAGGCCAGGGCCAGGGAAAGGATGTTTGTTTCTTATTTGGTCTATGAGCCCTAAAGATTTGCCTAAAACTCTTACTTCATCTTTGAAAAACTCATTTAAAGGTTCTAATAATTTTAAATTCATCTTTTTTGGCAAACCTCCAACATTATGATGAGATTTTATTTTTGAAGATTGACTACCTGTTGCTGAACGACTTTCAATAATATCAGGGTAAAGAGTTCCTTGAGCAAGAAATTTTAAATTTCTGTGATTTTTTGCTTCTTTTTCAAAAATTTTAATAAAAAGATTACCAATTACTTTTCTTTTTTTTTCAGGATTAGAAATATTTTTAAGTTTTGTAAAGTATAATTTTGAGGCATCTATTAATTTTACATTCAGTTTATATTTTTTTTTGAACTTTTCATAAGTGAATTTAAATTCATCTTTTCTCATTAGCCCTGTATCTACCATAACACAAACTAAATTTTTTCTTATTGCTTTATGAACTAATAAAGCTACAACACTACTATCAACTCCACCTGACAAAGCGCAAATTACTTTATCATTTTTAACTTTATTTTTTATTTCGTTAATTAATCTGTTTTTTTCAGAATTGACGAGCCACTTTTCTTTAATTTTACAAATATCAAACAAAAAATTTTTAAAGATCTCTTTGCCGTTAATAGTATGTGTCACTTCGGGGTGGAATTGTAAGCCATAAATTCTTTTTTTTGTGTTCTCTATCATAGTAAATTTAGACTCTTTCGTTGAAGCAATTACTCTAAATCCTTTTGGAATTTTAGTAACTACATCTTGATGACTCATCCAAACTATATTTTTATTATTTTTGAATAAATTTTTCGTCAACAAAGAATTATTTTTTTTTGTAATTGTTGCCCTGCCAAATTCTCTCTTTTTTTTTGAAGACATGATCGAGCCACCAAAAAGTTTTGCAATAAGTTGTAAGCCATAACAAATCCCAAGAATTGGAATTTTTCTTAAAAGAATTTTTTTAGGAATTGTTAAAAAATTTTTTTTTGTTACAGTTGCAGGTCCTCCAGATAGTATTATGCCTTTGATCTGATTGTAATTATTAATCTTTTTAAATTCTTGGATAGTTAATATTTCTGAAAAAACTCCTAATTCTCTTATACGTCTCGCTATAAGTTTAGTTAATTGAGATCCAAAATCAATAATGATTACTTTTTCCTTACGATTTTGGAACAACATTAGTTTTTTAATGATTTTTCTATTTCTTTTTTAAGTTTTTCGCTTTTAACGCAAAACTCATTGCAAAAATTTAACAATCCATCAATTAAGTCTTTGCTCATTTTAAAATCTGCCTGATTTAATTTTAATTTAGCCAAATTAAAATTTGCCTCCTCATTTTTTGGATTAAGTAAAATGACAGTCTTTAAATTTTTTTCTTCTAAATCTTGTTTTTCTTGTTTATTGAAAATTTTTGATAAATATAAGTAGGATTTTTCGCTTTTTGGATTGAATACAATGTCTTGTTCAAATTTAAATTTTGCTTTATCTAGCTCATTTTTTTTAAAATATATCAAACCTTCATTGAAAAAATTGCTATTAGCAAACAAATAATTTGCCGATAGAATAAAAATTAAAAGAAAATTTGTTAAATTTTTTATCATAACTTATAGTTTAATGTTGGCTCAATCATTTCTACGCTATGTACCATACTTTCATAGAAACCTGCTTTAGTAATTTTTATAAATTTAGCATTTTTTTTGATATCTTTTATATTTTTTGCTCCAATATATCCCATTGAAGATCTCAAACCTCCTTTTAGTTGATATATTATTTTAGAAACTTTGCCTTTGTACACGACCCTACCGTCTACTCCCTCAGGAACAAATTTTGATCTATCTTTGAAATTTTTTTGAAAATATCTATCTGAAGAACCAGCTGACATAGCTCCAATAGATCCCATTCCTCTATATTTTTTATAAAATTTGTTCTTAATTTTGTATTTTTTTCCAGGGCTTTCATCAGTGCCAGCAAAAATTGATCCCATCATTATAGCGTCTGCACCTGCTGCTAATGCTTTTGCGATATCTCCCGAAAATTTAATACCACCATCCGAAATTATCTTAATTTTTTTTCCTTTAAGAGCTTTGGAAACATCCATGATCGCAGTAATTTGTGGTACTCCAATTCCAGCAACCATTCTAGTAGTGCAAATAGAGCCAGGACCAATTCCAACTTTAATGATATCCGTTCCAGCATTAAATAATCTTTTCGCCGCTTCACCAGTTGCAATATTTCCAGTACAAATAGGTATTTTTGAATTATTTCTTTTTATTTTTGAAAGTATGTTTAAAACTTTCAAACTATGTCCGTGGGCAGTATCGATCACTAATAAATCTACTCCGTTATCCAAAAGCATTTTTGCTCGTACTAAATCTTCTGCGCTAGTTCCAACTGCTGCTCCAACAATTAATTTCTTATTTTTAACTTTTTTAACCTCCAAACATTGATTTTTTATTTTTAAATTTCTATGTATGACACCAATGCCTCCAGACTTTGCTATTGCGATAGCCATTTCTGATTCTGTCACTGTATCCATTGCAGAAGACAAAAAGGGTACTTTTAATCTTATTTTTTGGCTCAAATTAATTGATATGTCTGTATTAGATGGTAAAACTGATGAAAACCTTGGTAGTAGTAACACGTCATCAAAAGTTAATGCTTCTTTTATTGCTTCCATATAAACTTATATACAATTTTTAAAAATTATAAAGTATTTAATTCTGAACAATGTAAATAAGTTTCTTTCGATTCGTTTTTGCTAGCTTCAGGTTTAAAGAATCGTACTTTTTTAAACTTTGAAAAAGCTAATTTCTTTATTTCTAAAAAATCTTCTCCCATAAAGGTCTTAGAAACTAAAACTCCATTTTTTTTAAGATTATCAGCTGAAAACTCAATAACTGAAGCACATAGCTGATTTGTTCTAATGCAATCTAATGTCTTGTTTCCTGTAGTATCTGCTGCCATATCAGATAAAATTACATCAAGTTTTTCACCAAAAAAATTTAAAATTTGTTTTTTTGTTTTTTCTTCTTGGAAATCACCTTGCAAAAAAGGCACTTCCTGTAGTTGATCCATTTTTTTTATATCGAGAGACAATATTTTTCCATTTTTTATTAACTTTTTTGCAACTTGAGACCAACCACCTGGGCTTGATCCAATATCTAATAAATTTGTATTTTTTTTTAAAAACTTAAATTTTTTATCTAGTTCTATTAATTTAAAAGCAGCTCTAGATCTAAATCCTAAAATTTTCGATTTTTTAAAAAATTGATCTCTATTTTGTTTGACTTTCCAATAATTGCTTTTTTTTCTTTTTTTTGATTTCTTCATTATAAAACATCTTCATGATCTTCTTCGGATGTTTCTATGTTCTCTAAATTAATTTGTTTCTGGTAAATAAAAAAGCTTACGGGTAAAGAAATGAGATAAACTAAAATAAATACTAAAAGAGTTTCAAAAGTATAAAATAACAAAGAAATAAACATTGTTCCAATACCAAGCAACATAAATATTGTTGCTTTGGGTGATATTGAAATTTTTTTTAAAGATAAAGTAGGTATTTTGCTTACAAGTAAAAAAGCTACAAAAACTGTAAAGTATGGAGTAAATTGTTTTATATTTAAAGCTACATCAAGATTTACTAACTCAAATATAAGTGGAGATAAAATTAATAATCCACCTGCAGGAGCTGGCACACCTTCAAAAAAGTTACTTTTCCATGATTGACTATTGTCAATCTTAGTCAGGTTAAATCTTGCTAATCTTAAAACGCAACAAACAGAAAAAATTAGAGACACAGCCCATCCAAGTTTTCCATAATTTTTAAGTTCCCAAAAATATAGTATAAAAGCTGGTGCAATACCAAAACTTACAAAGTCTGTAAGCGAATCAAGTTCTTTACCAAAATCTGAGGTACCTTTTATTAACCTAGCTATTCTTCCATCTAATGCATCAAGAATAGCAGCTAATAAAATAAATATTACCGCTAAACTATAATTTCCATCAATAGAAAATTTTATTGAACTAATTCCCAAGCAGACCCCTCCAATTGTAAGAATGTTGGGCAATAAATACCTAGTCTTCTTTGATGAAACTAGTTTAAATTTTTTTTTTTCTTCAATCATTTTGATGCTATCAAGCTTTCACCGGCAGTTACATTTTGACCAATCTTTGCAAGAACTTTTTTATTTTTAAAGTACATATCAACACGACTTCCAAATCTTATCATTCCAATTCTTTCACCCTGTTTTAGTTCTTGTCCTTGTTCAACTTCACAAACTATTCTTCTAGCTATTAAACCTGCTATTTGTACTAAAATAACTTCTTCTCCAGTCTTGTTGCATTTAATCTTGTAATAATTTCTTTCATTGTCTTCGCTTGCTTTATCCAAAGAGGCGTTTAAAAATTTACCAGGCTTGTAATTTATTTCTTCTACTTTTCCAGTTAATGGTGTTCTATTAACATGACAATTAAAAACGTTCATAAAAATACTTACTTTATTAAAAGTGGTATTTTCCAACTGGAGTTCGATAGGTCCGGTTTGTTCAGAGATTGTAGTTATTAATCCATCTGCAGGGCTAACTAAAAAATCATCATCATTAATTGAAATTCTATCAGGATCTCTAAAAAAGTAATAAACCCAAATAGTTATTAAAATTAATAGTAATCCTAAAATATTTGAAAATAATAAAACTAAAAACGTTGCAATAACTGAAATTGCTAAGAATTTGTAGCCTTCTTTATGGATCTTCGGAAATATTGAATTAAACATAATTTAAAGTTTGCTAATTTTTTCTTAATATGTATAAAAATCTTACATAATCAATCTATATTTATTTTATGGCAAAAATTAAGGTAAAAAACCCAGTAGTTGAGCTTGATGGTGACGAAATGACTAGAATAATTTGGTCATTTATTAAAGAGAAACTTATTAAACCATATCTTGAAATCGAACTAAAATATTACGATTTAGGTATGGAAAATCGAGATAAAACAAACGATCAAGTAACTGTAGATAGTGCAAAAGCAATTCAAAAGTACGGTGCTGGTGTAAAATGCGCAACAATTACTCCGGATGAGGCTAGAGTAAAAGAATTCAATCTAAAAAAAATGTGGAGATCTCCTAACGGAACAATAAGAAATATTGTTGGTGGAACAATTTTCAGAGAGCCAATAATTTGTAAAAATGTTCCAAGATTAGTACCCCATTGGACAGATAGTGTTATTGTTGGAAGGCATGCATTTGGGGACCAATACAAAGCTACAGATTTTAAAGTCCCAGGAAAGGGGAAGCTTAAAATCAAATGGGAATCCGAAAATGGAAAGGAAAAAATTGAACACGAAGTATTTAATTTCGATGGACCAGGAATAGCACTTTCAATGTATAATTTAGATAACTCTATAAAAGATTTCGCTAGAGCGTGTTTGAATTACGGTTTATTAAGAAAATGGCCAGTTTATTTTTCTTCTAAAAATACTATTTTAAAATCATATGATGGAAGGTTTAAAGATATTTTTGAGGAAGTTTTTCAAAAAGAGTTTAAAGCAAAATTTGAAAAATTAGGCATTACGTATGAACATAGGTTAATTGATGATATGGTGGCGTGTGCAATGAAATGGAGTGGAAAATATATATGGGCTTGTAAGAATTATGATGGGGATGTTCAATCAGACACGGTTGCACAAGGTTATGGTTCTTTGGGACTAATGACAAGTGTTTTGAGAACACCTGATGGAAAGATTGCGGAAGCAGAAGCTGCACACGGCACAGTTACAAGACATTATAGACAACATCAAGCTGGTAAAGAAACTTCAACTAATCCTATTGCATCTATTTTTGCCTGGACGAGGGGATTATCACATAGAGGTAATTTGGATGGTAATCAGGAATTAATAAAATTTGCTGACTCGCTTGAAAAAGTCTGTGTAGAAACTGTTGAAAGTGGGTCTATGACTAAGGATTTAGCAATCTTAATAGATAAAAATCAAAAATTTTTAACAACAAATCAATTTTTAGAAGCCATAAACTCTAATCTTAAAAAGAAACTTACCTAATTTTATTTTTGATTGATTTGAAAACATCCTCAATTTTATCTTTATTAACACCCCCAGCTTGAGCAAAATCTTTTCTTCCTCCTCCCCCTTTGCCTCCCAAAATTTCCGATGCAATGTTAACTAAATGTACTGCATCAAATTTTGTAATAAGATTTGGTGTGACACCTACTGCTACCCCTACTTTACCTTCAAAAGTAGATACACAAACAATAATACCTGATTTAATATCTCTTTTCCCTTGGTCAATTATTCCTCTCAACTCTTTTGGTGGAAAGTCTTTTAAAATTTGTTTTCTAAAATATATATTACCGACTTTTTCGTTTTCTATTACATTTTTATTTTTATCTTTTTTTATGATTTCTATTTTTAATTTATTTATTTGTTTATTTAGGTTTTTAAGATTGTCAAATAAATCAAGCTCTTCTTTATAATCAGGTTTTACTTTCAGATCTTGTAAACTTTGTTTAACTTTTTCTATTTCATCTTTAAGATTCGTTTCTTTCAAAGATGCATCTTGTTTTTGAGTTATTTCATAACTTTCTAATTGTTTGTTTCTTAAAGCTTCAACTCTTCTGACTCCAGCAGCTATAGATGATTGACTTATAACTTTAAACCTACCTACTTCTTTAGTATTTTTTACATGAGTGCCTCCACAAAGTTCTGTTGAAAAGAAACCATTACTCTCCTTTCCCATAAAAACAACTCTTACTTCTTCCCCATATTTTTCTCCAAACAATGCTAATGCACCCATACTTACTGCTTCTTTTGGTGTCATTATTCTTGTTTGAACCTCAGTTGACTCATTAACTATTTTATTAACTATTTCGTTTATTTTGCTCATTTCATTTTTTTTCAATAGGTTTATTGTGACTGAAATCAAATCTTAATCTCTCAGGTGATACCAATGAACCTTTCTGGGTAACGTGCTTTCCCAATGTTCTTCTAAGTGACTCATGTAACAAATGCGTTGCTGAGTGATTAGCTCTAGAGTTATTTCTTTTTAAAACATCAATTTCTAAGTTTACGCTTTGACCTACTGATATTGATCCTTTTTCAACGTTCCCATAATGAACAAAAAGATCACCTATCTTCTTTTGTGTGTCTTTAATTTTAATCTTACAATGTGAATTAAAAATATATCCTTGATCTCCTACTTGACCACCTGACTCTCCGTAAAATGGTGTTTGATTAGTTATAATTTCAATATCTTCTCCTATATTAGCTTTAGCAACAAATTTACCATTTTTTAAAATTTTTAGTATTATTCCTTCAGCTTTATCAAATTCATATCCTAAAAATTCAGTCGCACTTAATTCCTCTCTTAATTTAAACCATCGTTCTTCAACCGATTTATCACCAGATCCTTTCCAATTGGATCTTGCTAAAGCTTTACTTTTTTCCATTTCTTTTTCAAATCCTGTATTATCTACTTTAATATTTTTTCCTTTTAAAATGTCAGCTGTTAGATCTAATGGAAAGCCATAAGTGTCATATAGTTTAAATGCTATTGAACCCGGAAGAGTTTTTTTTTGAACTTTGCTTAAATTTTCATCTAAAATTTTTATTCCTCGCTCGAGAAGAGATGAGAATTTTTCTTCTTCATTTTTTAAAGTTTCTATTATCAATTCTTTTCCTGTGATCAATTCAGGATAACTATTTTTCATTTCATTTAATAAAACATCAAAAAGTTTGTAAAAAACTGGTCTCTTGCTACCTAAAGAATGAGCGTGTCTCATGCCTCTTCTCATAATTCTTCTTAAAACATATCCTCTTCCCTCGTTTG
>MDTA01166031.1_pt1 | contig 11457 bp, 8 predicted proteins | sample 811151 | NCBI WGS metagenome assembly MDTA01 (sample SAMN05326648, study PRJNA326480) | marine metagenome | isolation source: seawater | place: Indian Ocean: South | collected 2010 | reverse complement strand
GTTGCATTTTTAAGTTTTTATCTGCAACGAATTTACCAAGTACTTTACCTGCTATTCCCACTACAGAGTTAGTTATTGGGTCAGCCATCTGTGTCCTCCGGTGTAAAATCTAAACTGTTTTCTAATGTTTGGTGTACTAAGCCTATAATATGTTCAGCTAATTCATCAGCTTTGTTTTGATAGGTTTTATCTAAGGCTCTAGTAAAATGCATGTCTAATAAACTTTCATAGACACGTCTAAATTGTTCTCTTTTTAACCAAGGCTCATTACCTTTAGCTCTAGCTTTACAATCTATCTTGTAAGCTTCATCAAGGTCTGATTCTCTATATAGCACTAACATTAATAACTCCAGATACGAGGAGAAGCTCTTGTTTCATCCATGTCTAAGTGTATAAATCTAGCACCTACATCGCCCTTTTGAGAAACACCTATTCTTTTAATACCAAAACGTAGTGCTACTTCAACAACTTTGTAAGCTTGTTCCATGTGTACAAGTATGTCTACAGCTTTACCAGAAGTATGTGCTCCGGGTCGAGACTTCTTAGCTTCTATTGGATGTTCAGGAGAACGGTAGCCACTTGTGATAACAAATGCAAAACCACACTCTTCTCTAATCTCATCTAAGACTTTCATAAAGTCTTTATCCATTTTGCATTCACCAGTGTGTCTGCATTTTAATTCATCTTCGGTAAAGTATTTATACATTATTTGTTACTCTTTTTTTCTTTATAATCTTTTAACATTTCTTTTTCTCGTTCTGAAAAATATGGAGCATTTATATAACGAATATCATTTATCGTAGTTCTAGGATTTAAAGAGTTTGTTAAAAATGCTAAAAAATTAGTTATGTCTCTTCCTACTTTTTCTAAAGAACCTTCTTCCTTTTCAAGAAGTCTTTTCATTTTGGCTTCAAGACCGCCAATATAAGTTTCAGGACTGCTAAAATCTGAAAGCCTTTTTTCAAAATTTTCTGCAGTTACTCTTTTATCAACAACATAATTAGAACCATCAACATTAATAATATGTTTACCCTGTTTTAAAGACTCAGGTAGTTCATTAAATATTTTTTTATATCTTTCTTTTTTATTATCAGTTGATGAACCGCCCTCTTGAAAACCCTCTCTCTTTTCTTGTCTTTTTCTAAGTTTGTCTATAAATTTATTATCAACTGCTTTTTTAACATTTAGTGTGTTAAATGCAACTACAACATCATCACTAACATCTACACCATCGTATCCTAGTTTTTGTAAAAAATCTCTTTGTCTAGTATTTATTCTACTAATGTACCCTGATGTGCTAGGTTTAAATAGATTTTCTAAATCAATTATTTCTTTTCTAATTTTTGCTTTTTCTTTTTGAGTCGTAGCAAGTTTTATAGCTTGTTGTCTATTAGCAACTGCACCTGCAAATTTTTCCATAATATCTTCTGGAATATTTCTAGGATTAAATAAATTTCCAGCTATCTGATTAAATTGTTTTTCATCAACTACGTTTACAAAACCTTTATCTTTAGCATACATTGAAGCTATTCTAAATCCTCTTTGATTAGGCTTACCTAAATATGTTCCTGCTTGGTATAAATCTTTAATAGCTTTATTATTAACTCTGTCGGCTGCAGGAATTAGCTTGTCAAGTTGTTGAGTACTACCATGATAATAGTTCATAGGTTTATTAATTTTTGTAGATTGTTTAGATAAATTTTCTATTAAGTCAAACCCTGCTTTACCTAAACCAGCAATTACTTTAGGAACTCCTCCTACTAATAATTCTATTACTGGTGCAACTTCTTTTACTGAAGGCTCATCATATATGTCAAATTGAGAACCATCAGCGTATTTGTAAGTTACAAATCCTTCTTGAGTTTGAAAATTGTAATCATCTGAGTAGATTTTTTCAGGAGTTCCTTTTTGAAAACCTAACCTATCAGATTCTTCTTCTCTAAATAAATCTTCTAAAGTTTTACCAGAGTAAGTTTGATTAGTAAAAGGATTTTTTCTATCTGCAGGGTCTTCTTTAGTAAAAGGAACTTCTGCAACACCCCCTTTAACAAATCTAGGTCTAGGAACAGCCTCTTTATCTCTTTCTAATCTTCTTATAGAACCTCTAATACTGTCATCGAATCCTAAAAATTCACCTACACTATCTCTTCTTGTTAACTCTTTAGCAAAAGGCACTACTGTTTCTACAAGCTTTATTCCTGCTGAACCCGGTTTTCCTCTAGCCACATCTAAGAGACCAGTAGAAAAATCGTTGAAAAGACTTGCAACAGGATATAATGATTCTACAGCATTATTTTCATTATACTTTGCAAAGTTTACAGCCTTATCGACATAAAAAGGAAGTAACTGACCAGAAAAAATAGCAGTCTCTCCTATAAATCTTTTTAAATCCTCTTCGCTTTTTAATGGATTTGCATACTCTTCTCTAAATTCAGTAGATGGATTTAGTGCATTTTGAATATATTTTACAGTTCCGTACAAAGGTAAAGTTGTTAACATCATTAGTGATAGTTTACCATCCCCATCCTCTATTCTTCTTATTAAAGAATTAGTTTGAGTAGTTTTAGCTTGTGCCCAAGATAAAAAACTACCTAAAAATTTGTAAAAGGGGTTTCTAGTCTGAGAAAATAGCCTTCTATTACCTACTTGAGGTATTAGAGCATCTCTATCAGCAGCTTTTCTACCAGCCCTATCTAATAAAAATTTTCCAGTCGGGTCAGCATAAGCTTCATCCATACTATTAAATTTACCTAGATACTTTGCAGTATTTTCATTTAAACCTAAACTATTTAATTCTCTAATTCTGGCACGTTTTAATTTATTCTTTGAAGCAAGAACACCTAAATCAAAAGCTCTAAACGCACCAGCATCGTATGCAAACTCTCTAGCAAATCTTGTAACTCTTCCTAATTGAACTATTTCAAAAAAATATCGTTGTAAATCAATAATTTTATTTTGATAAGGAGTTGTTGCTGCTAAAGTATAGTCATACAATTCTTTTTCTAAAGTTCCGTTATATCTTCTATTGGCAAATTTTCTACCCATGATATCTTCATTTAAGAATTTACCTGTCTCATCACCTTTTCTTCTTTGGGCTAACATGGTAGAAGGTTTAAAAGCTTTTACCCCTTGTCTTTGAATTTGTAATATAAAAGAATTTAAAGCAGACTTAAAACCACTATTGTTCATAACTTGAAGTAAATCTCCTAGTGAAGGTAAAGCAACTTTGTAAAGTTTAGTTGCTGACAAAACTGCTTGTAAAGTTAGAATAGTAGACTTAGTTGCATCACTCATTGATGCAACACTAGAAGCACCATATGTTCTAAAATATGCATTTATACTGTCTTTTATAGTTTTCATATCGTCTGACAATAATTTTTGCAAACTACTATTTCTTTCTAAATCTCCAAATTGACTATAAAACTTTCTTAAATCTTTAAATACATCGGAAACTCCACTACCAGTCGGTCCAAATCTTCTAGAAAATTCAGTAACTGGAATTGTGTTTTCAATCAATCTTAAATTTGTAAATTCAGGGTCTTGTATAAATAATTCTTTAGCATAGGCTCTTGCTTCTTGGTCATATAAAACTCTTTTATTATCAAAAAACTGTGCTGACTGCATTAAAGTTTTATTTTTAAAATCTGGTTTGTTGCTTATAGGAAGTCCTTGACTGTCTAATAAATTTAAAAGGTCATCTTCTATGTTTTGTTGACCTACTATTTCAGACCTTCTAATATTGTCTGAATTATTTAAGTAATAGTAAGCTATTTTACCTAGTCTTTCATCGCTTAATGGTTTTACAGAAGGGTCTTTTTTTATTTCATTTAAATTTTGTATTTTAAACGCTTGTTTTATAATTTTTTCTGCTTCTCGTAAACCTTTTTCTTTTACCATTGATGTATCTAGTATTTGTGTTAGCCCATATGAATCTAATTCATTGAACACAATACCAGTAGATTTAGCATATTCTTTAAAAGATGTTTGAAACTCTAAAAACTTTTTTGCCATTTCAACAGCATCTTTATTATCTAAATCACCCTCTTCTAAAAAAGTATATTTAGAAGAACTAGGCATATTATGTTGCTGTACTATTCGACCAGCAGATAAAACTGTAGCATCATCTGCGTTTGACGTTATTTGAAAAACTACTCTTCTATAAAAATCAGAAATTACATTTTTAGATTCTTCAACTGATTCAACTAGTTCTTCTCCAAAATCAAACGCATTTCCCCTATTACCAAACAAATCTGTTCCAAATTTTCTTATTACTTCATTACCACCTTGTAACCTAGCAGCATGAGTACCAGCTAAAAGTTGTCTAAAATATGTTCTATAACTATTCTTAAAAATTTTTTCAGATTCATCTTCAACTACTTTTTTTAAGGCTACGGGTATTCCGGGTTTATAATTTTCTAATCTTTTTGAAAAAATACCTAGTGCAGCTCCAACTCCCATTGAATACAATAATGAACTATCGCTTCCTGCACCATCTGTGTAATATAAATTAACAGCACCTCCTGCAGTAGCTCCAACTAAAGGTCTAACCATTTCGTGTACAAGTGCTCTAGTTAAGTTTTCTCCAACTTCACCCTCCAATAAACCACGTTTATATGCAGTGATAAAAGAATTAAAACCATTTATTGCTATGTTTTTAGGTTGAGTTATTAAAGCAATCTCATTGATTTCTTCTTGTATTTTTTCTATTATTTTTTTAGTGTTAGTAATATCATTCTCTAGCTGTTTAATATTACCGGGTGCTCCGTCTTCAAATTGTAGTTCTAACTGTTCCTCTTTAGATTTATTTTTTAAAGTATTTAATTTCTTTTTTTGTTCTCTTAACTTTAATGTGTAAGCATCTCTATCCCTAAATTTAACACCTAAAGTATTTAGGTTATCCCTAAAATTTTCTATAAAAGGAACTGATATTGAATAAGAATCTTTTGCTACTTCATTTAATGCATCTTGTATATTTTGTGGTAAAGGTCCTACAAATTCAGGGTCAGTATTTTTAAAAGGGGTAACGACAGCTTTACCATCTTCATTGATTGTTAAAGTTTCTTTTTTAGGACCGCCTCTAAGTTTATTACTAATTACTAAACCTAGTCCAGTGCTTGCACCACCTAACACTGCAGAAATAGCTACATTACCGATATTTACATCACCGTATAAAGTTTTTTCTCTTAGAGCAATGTCTGCTGCAGATAAACCTGCACCTGCTGCTGTATAACCAAGTGCTCCTAGTTTTGCAAACTTAGCCCAAGGAATAAAAAAAGTAACAGGGTCTGCTACTGCTACACCCATTCTACCACTAAGAACAGTTAAGTCTTCTCTTTTACCTTTAAATTCAGGAAACCTTAAAAATATTTCTTCTTGCCTTTCTTTCTCTATTCTTCTAGAAGCCTGTTCAAATGTTTCATCAGAAAAAGCAGATTGAAATCCAGCTTTACCTAATCTAAATAAATTACCAATTATAGTCGGCTCTTGAGCCATCCCATATCTTATTTTTCTACCAGCAGTAATGCTATCATCAAGTTCGGTATAATCTATATCTTTTTTATTTAAAGCTTCTAAACTTGCAGTTAGGTTTCCAAAATAATTTCCATCTTCAATACTCCCTGCATTCATAATTGCAGGTTTTATATCATTATTTAAATTAAAAGACTCTTCCATCTTTACAAGTTGAACAGGTAAAGTTTCGTTTTGTTGTTTTTGATTTATACTATTTAGCTCTTTTACTAAAGCAGAATAGTAATCTTTTTGAGTTATAGACATAAAATATTATTTATTTGTTCTACCTGTTCTAACTGGTGCTCTAGTTCTTCGTTTTAAGTCAGATTCTAGTATACCTCGTAAGAATTTTATGAACATATCAGTCGAATCATCTTTTTCTAATATAGCACGTTCAGTATTTATAATAAATTCTTCTGCTGCTTCTTCTCCTTGAGGTAGTATAGTCTTAGTAAATATTTCTTGAATCGCACCTAGTTTAGTTTCTGTTACAGCTTGTTCTGGATATTGAATTGAAATTACTTTGTTAGGGTCAAAAACATTGTCCATTTTTGTTAACATGCCAGAATTTAAATCTTGCACTGCTTTTTCAATAGCAGGTAATAAAAAGTAATTTGCAGGTCTTACTTGACCAATATTATCAGGATTTTTATTAAACTCTTCTGCATCAGCTTTTGAATAAGTTAAAACAGTGCTCACCATTTTCATTTTTTCATCGTTATCTAAATTTTTATATATTCTATAAAAAGTTTGTTTTTTCTCACGACCATTAACAAATACAGAATATTTTTCGTCCCCACCTATCTCTGTTTGATATTTATCTACATCTATGAAATTATTAAATAATTGTCGATGAGAGCTAATAGCATTAGAATCTGATTTTTTTAGAAGTAATCCAAAATTGTCTTCAATTTTTGGTAAAGCAAAATTATTTGCTTGTATGATTTCTGAACGGTCCACTAAACCATTTGGTCCAATATTTGCTAGAGCATCGGCATCCTCTTTTAAATTTAAAAGTTCATTGTAATAAACATTTCCAAATCTAGGATTACCTTTTTTGTCTGTTCCAAAATTATCTACCCAAGCTCTACGAATTAAACTTTTATTTCTAGGGTTATTTTCTTCGGCTTTTATTGCTGCTTTATAAGCATCGGCAGCTTTTTTATTATACTGTGTAAAAGTTTCAGAAAGAATAGCCTCATCTGTAGTAGATTCAAAAGATTTTTTGGCAAGTTCTTTCAATAACTCCATCTCTTCCATAAAAGAATTTTGCCCTTCTGTAGTTTTTGGAGTGTTAACTACAACATTGTAAGGGTTATCTCCATACTTTTTTATCATTTCAGGAGAGGAATTAAAATAATTTTTTGCTTTTGTTAATAGTGCTCTTTCTCTAGTTTCTGGATTTTCATAGAGTCTAAGAAGTTCTCTCTGTCTTTTTATTTCAGTGTTATTAAAATATTCTTTATTATCTTGAAAAACATTTTGATATGCATCGTTTGTATTACTAAGAGCTTTAGTATAATCATTTCTAACTTTTTGTTGACCAATATTAAATAAAGTTTTAATACCAGTCAAACCTAAAAGTCTTAATAAATTTTGTTTTTTACTTTGTTTTCTATTTCCTCTTAATAGAGAAAACAAATTCATAAATTCATCCATTTTTTCCTCTATACTCTACTTAATAAACTTCTAATTTGTGGACCAGCTTCTTCTATTTTATCTAATAAATTTCTAGGTAAAACTCCTGATTTCATTTTTGATTTATCAACACTTTTTACTGGACTGCCATTTTTAATTTGAGCAAAAACATTATTAAATTGTTTTAAATTATCTTCTATTTCATCATCAGAATCTGCTTCTAATTCTTCATAATAATCATTATTTTCTATACTGTAATTTATACCACCTTGCTCTGCTATTCCCATAATTGTATACATTACAGGCTCAACCATTAGTAACATTACATCTGCATTTACATCGCCTTTAAAAAATTTAGTATACACAACTGCTGTAGCTATGTCTTCTACACTATTACCATTCCTTAAAGATTTTAAAATTTTTGTAGTAGCTTCAGGTTGTAGTAACTCAGATAAAGTAAATTGAACAGCTTCTCTAGGATTAGAAAATTTTGCTGGTCTTTCCCAAGGATAAGGATTCTCTGGATTATTAGTTAACGATTGTCCCGGAACTGCAGAACCTTTAGATTTTATTTCAACTAATTCATCTAAATCTTTTTGATTAAAATTATTTTTACTTATTACACTAACAGGTTCATTGTCAACTGCTTCAATTAGTTCGCTGACATCATAACCACTATCAACTACATTTTCTACTGTTTTTAAAATAGCATCAGAAATACTAGTAGATACTATATTCTTTGTTGGTTTTTTACTCATTAGCTTACCTGTATAGTTTCTTGTTTAAATAATTCAGTATCGTAATTTCCAATGTCACCCGGACCATAACTTAAAGTTCTATAAGCATCAGCAATATTTATACCAGCCTCTTGATAGGAAACTTGTAAAGGAGTAAGATTAGCCGGACCTTCTTCAGGTAGTCCAGCACCATAAGTTCCTACATTTCTAGGGTCTCCTAATAGTTGAGACTGTATGCCTACATTAAGTAAACTTGAACCTGTACTCATTGCAGTTTGAGATGCAAAATCTATTGCGTCTTCTTTCACCTTTGAACTTGCTTGTGAAGTAAACTTACCTTCTTCGTTTCTTGTTATTCCTACTTTTTCTAAGTCACTTGTTAAAGTTTCTACTCCTCCTAATTCATCTATAGATGCTATTTGTTCTTCTATAGCTTTATCTATATCTTCAACCCCTAAAATCGAATCACCTGTTTTTTTTGTTTCTTGTAGTAAATCTAATCTTTCTAGTTGTCCTTGTTTCATTACATCTGTGTTTGATACACCTTTTATAGTTTGACCTAATTTAGTAAAAGCAGTAGCAGTTGCTGCACTTACAGCACCTTTACTTAACCACTCTGAAGGTTTATCACCATCTAGTACACCAGACCCTCCTCCAATAATAGCACCAGTTATAGCACCATTTGCTAATGTACCTGCAGCTAAAGCTCCTGTGGCTGGACCAATAGCTGCTATTGCCGGAGGCAACATAACTGCAGCAGTGATTAATAATGCAGTCCTAATCCATTTATTTCTCCAAGCTTTTTTAACAATATTACTAGCTCCTTTTACAGCTTTTTTTACACCTTTAGCTACTCCTTTTATAGCTTTACTTACTCCTTTAACTACGTTTCTTAATAATTTCATTGTGTCTCCTAACTAGCTATATCGCCTAATAATATTTCTACTAAATCTTTTAAATCATCTGCATTTTGATAACTGTCTGGGTCACTAGCTAATGCAGTATTTACTAATTGTGCAATCCTACTTTTTTGATTTTCACTTACTCTAAAATCTTGGTCTGCATTGTCTCTTAACTCTTGCCATAAAAAGTTTTGAGCTTGACTTGTTAAGTTAAAAGCATTTTGTGCGTTTTGTAAATTTATAGCATTTTGTGCAGCAGTGTTTGCTGTATTAGCTTGTCTTCTCCAAGCAATATTACTTGCCTCAACAGCAGCAGCATTATTAGCATTCCATTGATTCCTAGCAAAATCTTGATTCGCATTAAACTGTGCTATTTGAGTTTTTAGTTGTGCATTAGCTTTATTTAAATCAGCTTGTCTTTGTGCATCTCTTGCAGCAGCAGCATTAGCTTGTGTAACATTAAATTGTTTTATAGCGTTCATCTGTGCAGTATTAAACTGTTCTGTTTGTGCTTCTAAATTTGCCATGAATTGATTTACTTGATTTTGACTTGTAGCATTAAATTGAGCTGCAGCATTTTCAGCAGCTTGATTAGATAATATTCTTTGTTGACTTTGTTGTGATGCTAAAACATTTGCTTGTTGTTCATTAGACAAATTAGACATATCCATTTTTAAAAATGCATCCGCATTTCTAATTAACCTTTGCTGGTCTAAACTTGCCTCTGCTAAATTTTGTTGCGATAAAATTATAGCGTTTCTTATTGCAGCTTGTTGTTCGTTGTTAGATTCTACTAAACCAACAGTTTGTAAAAATTTACTATTATTTACTGCTCTTTGTTGGTCAGCATTAAACTGAGCCATGTCTAATGCAAAAACTGATTGAGCATTTCGAAGAGCTGTTTGCTGATTTAATTCTGCTTGTCTAATATTTCTTTGGGCTTCAATACTTCTTTCTTGACTTACAGCAGCTTGAATAGCTTGAGCATTTGATTGAGCTAAAGGTATTGCAGATTGTATTATAGCATTAAATAAAGCATCTCTACCAACACTAGAGGCACTTAATCCTCTAGCAGCTAACATTTCTTCTACTCTCGTTACTGCTGGTCTAGCCCATGATGGTATTTCACCTTCTTCAATACCTTTTAATAAAGTGTCTAATTGATTACTTACTAAAGCTTCTTCAGGTAATCCCTCAATAACCCCACGTTCTTCTTCAGGTAAATCCATCAAAGCATCTTCTAATGCTTCTGGGTTATTACCTAGTTCAGCTATAACATCGTCAGAAACTCCTGCTCTTTTTAGTTGTTTTTTAGCTCTGGTAACTCTACCTAAGTTACTACCAGCTATTTTAGCAGCCTCAGCTTTTGCCTCTGGACTTAAAGAACCAACTACTCTTTCCTGTAAAGCTCCTGCTGGTATTTCAACTTTTGCTCCTTCAATAGGAGTAATTCTTTCAACTCCTGCAGCCTGTGCTATTGCACTATCACTTACTTGACCTTCTGCTGCTTCTACTTGAGCATCTGTGTCAACTGTAGTAGCAGTTGTCTGAGCAGCAGTAATATCTTCTGGTTGTGTAGCTTGTACTACATCTGTTACAGCAGTAACTTGTTCAGGTGCTACTCCCTCTATTTGAGTTTCAGCAACCTTTGTAGGTGCTGCCATTTGTGTAGTCTGTTGTGTAATATTAGGGTCTACTTCTTTTGGAACAGGTATTTTTGCAGCGTCTGGAACTTTACCCTCTATAGACTGCATTAAATTTTCTTGAGCTTTTTGCTCTCTGGCTAATTGTTCTGCAGTTTTTACTGGTGTTGTAGGTGTAATAGTAGTTTCTTGTTGAGTTTGTTGCTGAGCTTGTTGTTGTGCTTGTTGTTGTGCTTGCTCTGCAGCCTCTTCTGCTGCATCTAAGTCACTTTGAGGAATCTTAAAACCTATACCGGGTTCTCCACCAAAATGAGGTCCACCATGAGGATAACCTACCCTACCGCCAGTACGATAGTCTAATCTATCTTTTGTAGTAACTCTTGTACGTTTACTTTGTTTTCTTTTTCTTGCCATAACCTTTATTTTACCTCATTTCAAAAAGTTTGTCAATCTTTTCGTCAAGTTTTTCAAGCCTATCTAGTAGGTCATTCATACCTACTCTTAACTCGTTTTTAGTTACATAATCTTTTGCAAGTTCTTCACGAGTCTTGTTCAAAAGTATGTCGAGTCTTTTAGCTTCTGTAGAGTTTTGTCTTATACTATAAAGTATAGGTGCGAGAACCAAAGTAATAATAATGTTCCAAAACATTTCTGGTCCAAACTCCATATTGTTATCCTATAGTTTTAGTGACAGATGTAGGTGTAATCTTTTCAGCTATCTGAGCATCAAGACCAGCTTTCATTTCAGTAACTTTATCAGCTCCTAAAGCTGCTTCAACCCAACCTTGCACATCACTTGCTGTTAAGTCTGCAAAGGCTGTGAAGCTTGATAAGTCTGAAGTGTCTACTGCTTGACTACCGTAAACATCTGCAGTAGCAGGAATGTCATTACCATCCATATCTTTTACAGTGTTACTATCATCAGTAGCTGTTAGTCTCCAGTGGACATTGTGCACTACATCGGACTTAGAATCCTTTGTAGGGTAAGTGTCAACGGTACTTACATTCCATTCATATGATATTGCC
>MDTA01142726.1_pt1 | contig 11457 bp, 7 predicted proteins | sample 811151 | NCBI WGS metagenome assembly MDTA01 (sample SAMN05326648, study PRJNA326480) | marine metagenome | isolation source: seawater | place: Indian Ocean: South | collected 2010 | reverse complement strand
ATAGGGAAAGGTACAGTAATGGCAAAGGTTATAGGGATTGATCTCGGTACAACAAATTCATGTGTTGCAATAATGGACGGTGCAAGTGCCAAAGTGGTAGAAAATTCTGAAGGCGCCCGAACTACACCCTCAATCGTTGGGTTTACTGACGAAGAAAGACTGGTAGGTCAGTCTGCAAAGAGACAAGCAGTAACCAACCCAGACAACACTCTTTTTGCGGTAAAGCGCTTGATAGGTAGAAGGATAGACGACCCTTTAGTTAACAAAGATAAAAAAATGGTTCCTTTCAAAATCATGGACGGTGGAAACGGAGATGCATGGGTAGAAGCAAAAAATGAGAAGTATTCACCCAGTCAAATATCAGCATTTATTCTTCAAAAAATGAAGGAGACGGCAGAAAGTTACTTAGGCGAAGACGTCACTCAGGCGGTAATTACTGTACCAGCTTACTTTAACGATGCTCAACGTCAAGCGACTAAAGATGCAGGAAAAATAGCTGGAATGGAAGTTCTGAGAATAATAAACGAGCCGACGGCTGCGGCATTAGCTTATGGACTTGATAAAGAAGGTGGAAGAACAATTGCTGTTTATGATCTTGGTGGCGGTACATTCGATATATCTATCCTTGAAATCGATGATGGACTATTTGAAGTTAAAAGCACAAATGGAGATACGTTTTTAGGTGGCGAAGATTTTGATATGCGTATCGTTGATTTCCTTGCAACAGAGTTTAAAAAAGAGAATGGTGTCGATTTAAAAAATGATAAAATGGCTCTTCAAAGACTCAAGGAGGCTGCTGAAAAAGCGAAGATTGAACTATCGTCCTCAAGCCAAACTGAAATTAACCAACCCTTTATATCTATGGATCCAAAAACAAGTCAGCCACTCCATATGGTGATGAAGTTGACCCGGTCAAAACTTGAAAGTTTAGTGTCAGAGCTCATCACTAAATCTCTGAAACCCTGCCAAGCAGCCCTTAAAGATGCTGGGCTCTCAAAATCCGATATAGACGAAGTGGTGCTGGTCGGCGGTATGACAAGAATGCCCAAAGTTATCGAAGAGGTAACTAAGTTTTTTGCAAAAGAGCCACACAAAGGTGTTAATCCAGATGAAGTAGTCGCAATGGGTGCAGCCATACAAGCCGGTGTTCTTCAAGGTGATGTCAAAGATGTTGTGTTGCTAGATGTTACCCCATTATCATTAGGAATTGAGACGTTAGGAGGAGTTTTTACACGACTTATTGAGAGAAATACGACAATTCCAACAAAGAAAAGTCAAATATTTTCAACAGCGGAAGATAATCAAAATGCAGTTACAATTAGAGTTTTTCAGGGTGAACGCGAAATGGCAACGGATAACAAGATCTTGGGGCAGTTTAACCTTGAGAACATTGCTCCAGCGCCGAGAGGAATGCCACAAATAGAAGTTACTTTTGATATCGATGCAAACGGCATAGTTTCAGTTTCAGCAAAAGATAAAGGAACGGGAAAAGAACAGAAGATTACCATTCAAGCCTCAGGCGGACTATCTGATGACGAAATTGATGCTATGGTAAAGGAAGCCGAAGAAAATGCAGAATCCGATAAAGAAAGAAAAGATATTGTAGAAGCTAAAAACCAAGCTGAAAGTCTCATTCATAGTACCGAAAAATCAATTGAAGAACATGGCGACAAAGTAGACCCAACCACTATTGAAGCCATAGAATTGTCAATAAAAGCTTTAAAAGAGACACTTACAAGTGAAGATGCTGATAAAATTCGGGCACGATCCCAAGATGTAACGGAAGCTTCAATGAAGCTAGGAGAAGCAATATATAAAGCAGAATCTGAAAATCCAGAAAATAAAGAAGAAGAAACTGGTGCGGAACCAGATGGAGACGTATTTGATGCGGACTTTGAAGATTTAACTGATGAAAAAAAATAACCTGTTTGGAGCCAAAGTATAAATAAATTAAACCTCTGGAAATTGGGTGTGGTAAATGGCAAAGCAGGACTATTACGAAATTTTAGGCTGTAATAAAAGTGCATCAGACGCAGAACTGAAGAAAGCTTACCGATCAAAAGCTAAGGAACTGCATCCCGATAGAAACTCCGGAAAGAAAAATGCTGAAGAAGACTTCAAACTTGTAAACGAAGCTTATGAAGTTTTAAAAGATCCCAATAAAAAAGCTGCTTACGACAGATACGGACATGCTGCTTTCGAAGGAGGTGGCGGTTTCAATCAAAACTCTGGACAAGGAGACTTTGGATCGGCATTTTCCGACGTATTTGAAGATCTATTTGGCGACTTTATGGGAGGGAGTAACCGACGAAGCTCGCAAAGAGCGACAAGAGGGTCCGACCTAAGATACAATATGAGAGTAACCCTAGAGGAGGCATATAACGGAAAAAAAGCTACTATCAACATTCCAAGTTCCGTTAGCTGTGAGTCATGCTCCGGTTCTGGTGCAGAGGGTGGTACTCACCCAGTAACGTGTCCATCCTGCTCAGGTCACGGAAAAGTTAGAGCGCAGCAAGGATTTTTCACAGTTGAGAGAACGTGTCCAACCTGTTCAGGCAAAGGGCAAATTATAAAAAACCCTTGTAGAAAGTGCTCTGGTCAAGGTCGAATAGAAAAGCAGCGCTCTCTAAACGTTACTATTCCATCTGGCGTCGAAACAGGTCAACGGATTCGACTCAGCGGAGAGGGCGAAGCTGGTTTGCAAAATGGTTCTCCGGGTGATTTATATATATTTATAGAAGTTGCCGAACACCAGCTTTTCGATAGAGAGGGGTCCAACCTTTTGTGCAGAATTCCTATATCCATGACAACAGCAGCTCTAGGTGGAGAAATTGAGGCACCAACAGTTGATGGAGGCAGGTGTAAAGTTAAAGTACCGCAAGGCGTTCAATCTGGGAAACAACTTAGATTAAAAGGTAAGGGTATGCCTCCAATAAGAGGAGTAGGCTATGGGGATCTTTATATCGATTTGACAGTTGAGACACCAGTAAACCTAAATAGTGAGCAAAAAGAGCTTTTGAGAAAATTTGAAGAGTCGGAAAACAATAACCACCCAGCTGGAACAGATTTTATATCAATAGTCAAAAAGTTTTGGGAAAAAGGCAAAAAATAGATTGTGTGAATTTACATTAATTTAGTAAAATTAAGATAATTTAAATTTTGCAACATGATCAAGATGATATTGTATCTGTGGAACCCTTAACTATGAAAAATTCATCAACCACTCCTATGATGTCTCAATATATAAAAATTAAGGCACAATATTCAGATGCACTTCTTTTTTATAGAATGGGTGACTTTTATGAGTTGTTTTTTGAAGATGCAGAAGTAGCCGCTGCAACCCTAAATATTACCTTAACAAAACGAGGAAAGCACAATGGTTTAGATATCCCCATGTGTGGTGTTCCCTATCACTCATCAGAAACTTACTTACTAAATCTAATAAGAAGTGGTTTCAAAGTTGCAATATGTGAACAATTAGAAACACCAGAGGAAGCAAAAAAACGTGGTTACAAAGCAGTTGTGAACCGAAATGTAGTTAGGCTGATTACGCCAGGTACAATTACAGAGGATGGTTTATTAAACAAAAGTCAAAATAATTTCCTGTTATCATGGAAAGAAGAAAACGGCTTTTGCGGTGTCGCTTGGGCTGATATATCAACTGGTGAATTGTTTTGTAGCAAACTTACAAAATTAGAGCTACCGTCTCTAATAAATAGAGTTTTACCTAGCGAGATACTGTGCAAAGTTGAAGCTGAAAGCGACTCTCATTCTTTTGGTCTTGATAAAAAGGTTATGGTTTCCACGTTACCTGATCAAAATTTTGATCCCACAATTTCCAAAAAACGTCTAGCAAAATATTTTGATATAATATCTACCGCCATATTTGGCGACATTAGCTTGGTTGAAGAATGTGCCATAGGAGCTCTAATCTCCTATTTGGAAATAACTCAGTTTAACGAGGCGCCCATCTTAACATTACCTAAAAGAGAAAAATCCGACCTTTTCATGAAAATTGATATAGCTTCACGAAAAAATCTCGAGATAACTGAAAGCCTCCATGGAAAACTGGATGGTTCTCTCTTAGGTGCAGTTGACCAAACTTTAACAAGTGGGGGCTCAAGGGTCCTTCAAAACAGGCTAAAATGCCCTGAAAAAAATGTTAAAGAAATAATAAATCGACAAGATACAATAGCGTTTTTTGTTAGTCATCGTACCCTTTTGCGAGAAATTAGACAGATAATTATAAAATCTCCCGATATGCAAAGATCATTGTCAAGATTGAATTTAAAGAGAGGTAGCCCACGAGACTTAATAGTCATAAAAAACTGCTTAAGGATAATGCTTTCTTGCGTATCACTTCTAGATAGCTACTCACACCCCATTTTGCTCAAAAACATATACATGGCGTTAAAAGGCTTTGATGATCTTTCATTACTGTTAAGTTCTGCGCTGGTTGAAAGTCCACCACCCACTCTCAAAGAAGGAAACTTTATAAAATCTGAATATGATTTCTCGCTAAAGGAAGCGAGGCAAATGAAAACCGAGGCTCAACATCTAATAATTAAACTTCAGCGCAAATATATAGAATTAACAAAAACTAATTCATTAAAAATTAAATTTAATAACGTATTGGGCTATTTCATCGAAACCCCCATATCACAAATAAAAAAAATGATGTCGGATGAATATTCAAGCGTTTTCATTCATAGACAAACAACAACTAACTCAGTTCGCTTTTCTACCCTAGAACTTGGAAACCTCGCAGAGAGTATACTCAATGCAAGTGAAAAATCTCAGAAATTAGAGCTAGACATATTTGGCGAAATAGTAGCCAAAATAAAACAAAAAACTGGATTATTAGTTGAAGCTTCGGATGCATTGTCCAACTTAGATTTTTTTACATCTCTCAGCTTTTTGTCAACTAGTTTAAAATGGACCAGGCCACAAATAGATAATTCAAAGGCTTTCATAATAAGGGGGGGCAGACATCCAGTTGTGGAATTAGCTCTTAAAAATTCTGGGGATAACAGCTTTATTTCAAATAATTGTGACCTAAGCGAGAAACCCAATAATATATTGATAGTCACTGGACCTAATATGGCTGGGAAAAGTACGTTTCTCAGACAAAATGCATTAATTTCCATACTTGCTCAAATTGGAAGCTATGTCCCATGTGATTTTGCTCATATTGGCGTTATAGACCAAATATTTAGTAGAGTCGGTTCTTCCGATGATCTGTCTAAAGGTCAATCTACATTTATGGTAGAAATGATAGAAACCGCATCTATTCTCCAGAATGCTACCAATTCGGCACTAATAATAATGGACGAAGTTGGACGAGGAACTTCAACATATGACGGACTTTCGTTAGCTTGGTCAATATTGGAGCACATACATGACAAGATAAAAAGCCGCACTATATTCGCAACTCACTACCACGAGTTGACCCAATTAGAAAAATTTTTTCCACAGATAAGAAATGCAAAAGTTGCTATTCGAGAATGGAAGGACGAAGTCGTATTTCTCCACGAAGTGAAATTTGGAAAGGCAGACAAATCTTATGGCATCCAAGTAGCAAAACTAGCTGGACTACCGTCGGCTGTAATTTCTCGCGCAGAGGTAATCCTTTCAAATTTAGAAGAAAATGCAAAAAAAATTGACGTAAATACTATATCGGCGATAGACAAAACGAAAAACCCTGAGAACCAGTTGACTAATAAAGAGGTGGAATTAATAGACTTTTTGTTATCTATTAACACTGATGAAATAACTCCAAAAGAGGCTCTGAGTTTACTGGATAAAATGGTCCAAAGCCTTGGAGAAGGAGCTCAACCAACAAAGATAAAACAACTTTAATTTTCCTGAATTTCTTGTCCGTTTTTTAAATCTTGTCCACCACTATCTTGCTCTCCCTTATTTACTAAATTATTTGAAGATACACCGACTTGTGAAGCCCTCAGTAACCTGTCTCCAATTTTAAATCCTTCAGTCATAACTTGAATTATTGTGCCCTTTTCCGTTCCAGGCACGGGAGACTCAAACATAGCCTGATGGAATTTGGGATCAAATCTTTCCCCTTCCTCTGGATTAATCTTTTCTATTTTATGTCTAGAAAATACTGAAAGAAGCTCCCGTTGGGTAAGCTCCAATCCATTAACTAATGGGCCTGCAATTTCAGTTAGCTCTGCGTTAATATTATCTAACGCTCGAGACAAATTATCATAAACCGATAAAAGATCTCTTGCTAATTTAGTTCCACCGTATAACTCTGCATCTTTCCGATCTCGTTCCGCTCTTTTCCTAGTATTCTCTGAGTCAGCTAAGGCTCTCATTAATCTATCTTTTAAAAGATTCAATTCTTCAAGTAACTCATCATATGTCGGTTCTTCTTTAATTTCTTCTTCTTTTTTGTCGTCAAAAGCGTCCTTATCTACATTTTCAACCACGTTTTCGTCTGAGTCGTCTCTTTTTTTATCAGCTGTCTTTTCCTGCATAATATCCTCTCTAACCTGACATCCTTGATATTGTTCTACCTATCAGATTTGCCGTGTAGTCAACAATGGGCACTATACGCCCATAATTTAATCTGGTTGGTCCGATAACACCAACTGCCCCAATAATCTTATTACCTGAGTCCATATAGGGAGCTATTACTAAAGTTGAACCAGACAAGGAAAATAATTTGTTCTCTGAACCAATATATATTTTTACTCCTTCTCCCTCCTGAGCAAGATCTAATAAGTTTTCCAAATCTCTTTTACGTTCCAAATCATCAAATAACGTTTTAATTCTGTCAATATCTTCAATAGATGCGCTTTCCTCAAGAAGGTTTGAACGGCCTCTAACTATCAAGCGGTCTCTTCCGCTAATGATGTCCGGTATCCAAACAGCGGCTCCCGACTTAATCAAGTTTTGAGTCAACAAATCTAGCTCTGCTTTATAGTGGTCTATTTCCCTCAATACAACATCTTTAATTTCAGATATTGTATGGCCTTTCAATACGGAATTCAGGAAATTTGACGCCTCTACCATTGCTGAAGGACTAAATCCTATTGGTGGGGTAAATATCCTATTTTCAACCTGCCCATCGGCCGTAACTAGAACGACAAGTGCTCTATCCTTTGATAATGAAACAAACTCTAAGTGTTTTATTGGCGCTTCTGTCTTGGGTGTCAGCACCAAACTGGCACCTTGTGTCAAACCGGATAAACTAGATCCCACTCTATTCAAAATATTATGCAAAGCTATTTGATCACCTTGAACCGAGTTTTCTATCTCGGCCTGTACTTCATCATTCATATCATTGACTTCTAGTAACCCATCAACAAACAACCTCAATCCTGTTTGAGTTGGAACCCTACCTGCAGATGCATGGGGACTCCCCAGGAGACCTAGATTCTCTAAATCTTGCATTACATTTCTTACCGTTGCTGCAGAGAGCTTTTCAGACAAACTTTTTGCCAGCGTTCGCGAGCCCGTTGGTTCTCCTGTTTGCAAATATGCTTCAACTAAATTTCTAAAAACTTCCGTACTTCTATTATCTAAGTTTTCGCTCACACTTTTTTTATCCATATCGTAATCTCTTTTTAAAACATTTTAATTAATAAACATTTACAAATACACTATTATTTCTTTTCATTATAGACTAACAATAGGCCGTCCGTTAACTAGTTTTTGTACATGTAGAGGAAAATAAAATGCGTCCATCAGGTAGAATGACAAATGAACCTCGGGCTGTTTCAATAGAAACAAACGTCACAAAACACGCAGAAGGCTCTTGCCTTATAAAGTGCGGGGATACTCACATCATCTGCACAGCATCAATCGACGAAAGCGTGCCGCCGTTTCTCCGAAAATCTGGTCTTGGTTGGGTTACAGCAGAATATGGTATGCTACCACGTTCTACAGGAACGCGAATGCGAAGAGAATCTAACAGCTTCAAACAGTCAGGACGAACGCTTGAAATCCAGCGACTTATTGGCAGAAGTCTAAGATCCATAATAGATAGAGTTATTCTAGGTGAGCGCCAAATAATAATTGATTGCGACGTAATTCAGGCCGACGGTGGTACGAGATGTGCAGCAATTACAGGTGGCTGGGTTGCACTAAGGTGCGCTATTAATTATTTGATGACGAGAGGGACAGTTAAATCTGATCCCATTATCGATAATGTAGCCGCTATTTCATGCGGCATTTTTGCCGGAACTCCAATACTAGATCTGGACTACGCCGAAGATAGTGAAGCTGACGTTGATGCAAATTTTGTAATGACTAGTCAGAAAAAATTAGTTGAAATCCAAGGTTCAGCCGAAAGAAACCCATTTTCGCATGATGAGTTCGCACAATTAAGTAATTTAGCAGAGGTGGGTATTCAGTCCCTAATCGCTATTCAAAACGCTGCTACTCAATAATTATGAGAAAGTTTAACGAAAAAACCCTTGTAATTGCTACACATAACCAAGGAAAATTAGAAGAAATAGAAAAGCTTTTAGAAGGCTACACAATTTCTTTGTTATCATCTCAAAGTTTAAAAATCGATGAACCAGATGAAACTGAAACCTCTTTCGAAGGCAATGCCAGAATAAAAGCTCACTACGCTTCTAAGAAATCTGGTTATCCTGCTTTATCAGATGATAGCGGCCTAGAGGTAGATTGCTTAAATGGAGCTCCTGGCGTTTTTACTGCCAATTGGGCCGAGACAAAAAACGGGAGAGATTTTAAATATGCTATGGAAAAACTTTGGGCGAAAGTATTAGAAACAAAGACATCCAAACCTTACAAGGCACGATTTGTATCAACACTAGCGTTAGCTTGGCCAGATGGGCATGATGAAATATTTCAAGGTTTCATCAGCGGTGAGCTTACGTGGCCCATGAGTGGAACAAATGGACATGGGTTTGACCCCGTCTTTAAACCAAATGGTTATACACAAACTTTCGGTGAAATGGATCGCTGGAAAAAAAACATTATAAGCCATAGAGGCATTGCTTTTAACAAACTGAAAAAATCCTGCTTAATAAATACCGCTACAAATAATTAATTTAGCTGATGATATTGCAAAATATGAAAAGTACCGGAAAAAATATCCTCTCTTTAAATGACATTACAAAGCATTATGGTAATGTTAGAGCAAATGAAAAAGTATCTATAAAATTAGAAACGGGAAAAATCCATGCCCTCCTGGGTGAAAATGGCGCTGGAAAATCAACCTTAGTAAAAATCATATATGGCTTAGTTAAGCCCGACTCAGGAAGCATGTTGTTTAATCAAAATGACTATGCGCCTGAAAACCCGAAATCTGCGAGGCAGATGGGAGTAGGGATGGTTTTTCAACACTTTTCTTTATTTGACGCACTTTCAGTATATGACAACATTGCTATAGGAATGGATAAAACATTTGACAAAAATGACTTACTAAAGCGGATATATAATGTCTCAAAACAGTATGGGCTTTCAATTTCACTTAATAAAATAGTAGGAAATTTGTCAGCTGGGGAGCGTCAAAGAATAGAAATAGTAAGATGTTTACTTCAGGATCCGAAAATAATGATCATGGATGAACCAACATCTGTTTTAACCCCTGGAGAGGTTTCAGATCTATTTGTTGTTCTTAAAAAGTTAGCTGGCCTAGGAATGTCAATTTTATATATTTCTCATAAACTAGAGGAAATTAGAGTACTTTGTTCTAAAGCAACAATAATGCGAAATGGAAGGGTTGTAGATACTTGTGACCCTCGAAAATTAAGTGCCGGAAAGATTGCTGAATCTATGGTAGGCGGATCATTTTCAACACCAAAAAAAACGAAAATAAAATTTGGTAAGGTTTTACTAGAGACTAAAAATGTTTTTTTGGATACAAGTAACAAATTTGGTGTTCCATTAAAAGGGATTAATCTGAACTTACAGAAAGGTCAGATAGTCGGAATTGGCGGAGTTGCCGGCAATGGGCAAGACGAATTATTAGGCTTGCTCAGCGGTGAATTGGTTCCTACAAAAGGATCAATATATCTTGAAGGAGAGGATATAACCTATTTTGGTCCAGTTGAACGAAGGCAAATTGGTTTGCTGAGTGCTCCAGAGGAACGATTGGGTCACGCAGCAGCTCCTGAAATGACCCTTACTGAGAACTGTCTTATAACCGCAGAAAGACGCATGGGTATGTCTACTAGGGGTATAATTAACTTTGAAAAAGCAAGGGAATTATCTAAAAAAATAATAAAAGCTCTAGATGTTCGAACGAATGGCCCTGAGTCCTTAGCTAAATCTTTATCTGGAGGAAATCTTCAAAAGTTTGTTATTGGTCGCGAATTAATTCAAGAACCAAAAGTCTTTGTGGTTAATCAACCTACATGGGGGGTTGATGCTGCTGCAGCTTCCTCAATAAGACAAAAAATCCTTGATCTTGCAAATTTAGGAGCTGCGATAGTAGTGATCAGCCAAGACCTCGATGAGTTATTAGAAATTTCGGACGTTTTTTGTGCACTGGTCGGGGGTAGATTGTCAGAGGCAGCAAAGACAACTTCCCTAAACCCTTCGTCTCTTGGATTGATGTTGACTAGCTCTTAACACAGGAAAAGTAACTTAATGTTTAAATTAGAGTCACGTAAAAACAGATCAAAAATATTGGAACTGAGTGCGCCAATTATTGCCGTTCTGATGACAATGGTTTTCGGTGGAATTCTTTTTTATTTAATGGGGAAAAATCCTTTTGAAGTTATAAAACTTATTTTTTGGGATCCTATTATGAGCCCTACTTTTTCGGAATATTCAAGACCTCAATTGATGGTAAAAGCCGCACCGTTAATTTTAATCGCTCTTGGTTTATCTTTTGGTTTTAGGGCAAATATTTGGAATATCGGGGCAGAAGGACAATACATCATAGGGGCGCTAGTTAGTGGGAGTATTGGGCTAGCTCTGTACCCAATAGAAGCATGGTATATCTTTCCATTGATGTTAATTGGTGGTCTTTTAGGCGGTATTTTCTGGGCGATGATACCGGCGCTTCTAAAAATTAAATTTAATACAAATGAAATTTTAGTGTCCCTTATGCTCGTTTACGTGGCAGAGCAAATATTAGCTTTAGCGTCTCTTGGATTTCTTCGTAACCCCGAAGGACTAGGTTTTCCGGGTTCACGAGACTTGAGTAAATACGAATCGTCTGCTAATCCTGAATTGATCGCTGGTACGGGAATCCATTTGGGTGTGGTCTTCTCGTTTCTCGCAGTTATAGTTCTGACATTTTTTTTAAGTTATCACCGCATAGGTTTTCAAATCAAGCTTATAGGTCAAGCACCAAAAGCTGCCCGCTTTGCGGGTATTAATTTTCGATATATTGTAATTTTTTGTCTAGCACTTTCTGGTGGTTTAGCCGGTGTGGCGGGAATGTTTGAGCTTACAGGCCCTGCCGGTGTTATTCATATTGACTTTAACGTAGGGTATGGTTTCACAGCAATT
>MDTA01097711.1_pt1 | contig 11457 bp, 15 predicted proteins | sample 811151 | NCBI WGS metagenome assembly MDTA01 (sample SAMN05326648, study PRJNA326480) | marine metagenome | isolation source: seawater | place: Indian Ocean: South | collected 2010 | reverse complement strand
TTTTCGCCAGAGTTTGTTGGTTTTTTATTTTCCAAATCGTAAAACATAATTTATATATTATTTTATCATGACACTTACAAAAACACCAATATGTGATTTCGGCAAAAAAGCTGAGAGCTTTGAACTAAAATCAACAGAGGATAAGATTGTTTCTTTAGATGAAATGAAAGGGAAGAATGGAACGCTTATAATGTTTATTTGTAACCACTGTCCCTATGTTAAAGCTGTCATATCGGATATTGTAAATGATTGTAAAACATTATCAAATATGGGTATCAACTCATTAGCGATATGTTCTAATGATGTAAATAATTACCCCGAAGACTCATTTCAAAATATGAAAAAATTTGCAAATGAAAATAACTTTAGTTTTCCATATTTGCATGATGAAAACCAAGAAATTGCAAAAAAATATGACGCGGTATGTACGCCTGATTTTTTTGGGTATAATAAAAATTTAGAACTTCAATACAGAGGAAGAATAAGAGAACTAAAAGATCTTAAACCATTAAGATTAGGAGATAGTGAATTATATTCAGCTATGAAACAAATTTCTGAAACCGACAAAGGTCCTTTAAAACAAGTACCAAGTATGGGATGTAATATTAAGTGGAAATAATTTAATGAATATTATTATTACGAAATCATTTCCACCATCAATTGGTGGAATGCAAAATCTAATGTGGGGATTAACCAACTCTCTCTCTAAACTTGATCTTGTTAAAGTATTTGCAGATCATGAGTTTAATCATGAAGATTTTGATGAAAAAGCTACCTTCTCAATAGAAAGAATTGGAGGAATAAAATTGTTTAGGAGGTATAGAAAAGCATATTTAATTAATGAATATCTAAAAAATAATAAGAATATAAAAAATATAATTGCTGATCACTGGAAAAGTTTAGAATTAATAAAAACAAATAAAAATAAAATTTGTCTAATACACTCAAAGGAAATTAATCACGAAAAAGGTACAAGTTTAAATAACAGAGTTTTAAACGTTTTAAATAATGTTAAGAAAGTTGTTTCGAACTCTGAATTTACTAGAAATCTTGCAATTGAGAAAGGTGTTAACCCCGATTTGATTACTGTGATAAATCCAGGAGTAAGCCCCATCAAAGAGATAGAATATAATGATTTAAAAAAAGCTGACGATTTATTAAATAACAAATCTCCAAGATTAATAACAGTATCAAGATATGATAAAAGAAAAAATCATGCTAAAGTTATTATGGCTGTTAGAAATCTTAAACAGATTTTCCCAAATATAATTTATACATGTATTGGTTATGGTGATGAGGAAAAAAGATTAAAAAAACTCTCAAGAGAGTTAGTTTTGGATAACCAAGTTTTGTTTTTAAATAATATTTCTCAAGAATTAAAAAATGCATTGGTATCAAAATCAGATATATTTGTTATGCCCTCTATAATTTCGAAAAAGTCGGTTGAAGGTTTTGGAATAGCTTATGTTGAGGCAGCACAATATGGTGTACCTTCAATTGGTGGTAAAGATGGAGGGGCGCCTGATGCAATAATGCATGAAAAAACTGGTCTGATTTGTGATGGAAATAATTTAGAGGATATTTATAATTCAATTCTAAAATTACTAGAAAATAAAAAGTATATTGATTACGGAAAATCAGCAAAACAATTATCTAAAAACTTCCTTTGGACTAACATTGTTGAAAAATATAAAAGAATCTTATAATTAAATGGTATGATTGAAAAGTTTAATAATATTTGGTACCTATTAATTTTTATTGTTCATTTTTTGGGAACAGGCATTTATGCGTTTCAAACTATATTTAAAACAAGAAATTTCTGTAATAAATTTGAGATAGACGAAACTGGATTTACAATGGTGCGATTTGCTGGTGCTTTTATGTTAGGACAAGTTTTAATGGCTATTTATATAATGTTTATAAGAAGAAACGGTGTAATTGCTGCTGGATCATTTTTTAATTTGGTTTTCCTAACAAATTTATGTATTTTTTTGGTAAATTCTTATTCAATTCTTATTGATAAAACTGGAATTAAAACTCCTGAAAAGTCTAGAGAGGGCATTATCGCACCTCTAATATTTTCAGCATTAAGTGCATCATTATGTTATGGTCTAGCTGATAAAATTTATTTATATTAATTTATTAATTCAATCATTCTTTGAAAAACTTTTTCTGCAGATAATTTTTTTAAATCACTTACCTGTATTGATTTAAACTTTTCTCTATCTATACTAACTTTATACGATGTAGTATGTTGACCAAATAACGATAAACCCTTCACACCTAAATGCGCTGCCATATGGGCTGGACCTGTATCATTAGCAACAACAAAACTGCTAGACTTTATTAATGATGCTAATTTTGAAATATCTAAAGATTTTTTATTATTTAAAATTATTTCTGCTTTATAACTTCTAGCCTGATTAATCTCATTTGGGCCTGGAGCTGTAACAATTTTATACTTATTATTAAATTTTTTAAAAATTAATTTAATTAAATCATTATAATATGGCCATTTCTTTAATTTTAAATGTGGAGAGCAAAAAGGGAAAAGTAAAATATATTTATCAAGACTATAAAACCTCTTAATTTCATTTATATCCTCGCACGCCCAAGAAAAATCAGGGACTAGTGTATAATGGGTTTTTAGTCCGGTACTAGTTAATTGATGATTAAAACGCTCTAACACTGGCAATTTGTCAAAGTTTTCTTTATTTGTTTCTGAGGGCAATGTTGTTATTGAACTAGACCATCTTTCTTTGCCAGAATTTGGAAATAAAATTTTTTTATAAAAATTTGTTCTTGAGGAATTTTGTAAATCGTAAACTTTTTCTATTTTTAAGTTTTTAATATTTTTCATCAAAAAAAATAAATAAATTACGTTAAATCTCGAATATCTTCGATCAAGAACTACATCTTTAATAAAGGGGTTTTTTTTAAATAAATATAGGTATGGTTTACTTGTTAAGAGATATATATTGTCTTTACTATGATTTTCAAAAATATCTTGTATTGCGCCACTGGCCTGAGCAATATCACCCAAAGAGCCATGTTTAATGATTAAAATATTAGTCATATTTTTAACATGTTGTATAATTATTTAAATTTATGAAGAAAATTTTAGTTGAGGTTTCTGTAGGTGAATTGTTAGATAAAATTTCAATTTTAGACATTAAAAAAAAAAAAATTAGTGATCCAGTAAATCTTAATCATATTATTACTGAATACAATATCTTAAAAGAAGAATATGACAACAAAGTGAAATCTGACGATAAATTAAATAAATTGTATTTAACTCTAGTAGAGATTAATACCGAACTATGGAATATAGAAGACGATAAAAGATTGTGTGAAAAAAAATTAGAATTTGGAGATCATTTTATTAAGTTATCTAGGGATATACATTTTTTAAACGATAAAAGAGCAAAAATAAAATTGCAAATAAATAATCACACCGGATCGAAAATTAAAGAAATCAAACATTATACATCTTATTAAATCAAGCTAGGAATAATTTTTCTCAATTTAAAAGATAACTTTGGATCTATATCACAATAGATAAAACCAATTCCTTTTTTTTTTAATTTTAAAATTTTTCCATCTGGAGAAATTATTGCTGAATGTCCAAAAGTTTCTCTATCTTTAGTATTTTTTCCATATTGATTGGGAGCAAATATGTAACAAAAATTTTCTATTGCCCTAGCTTTTAATAATGTGATCCAATGTTTAGTGCCTGTTATTTTTGTAAATGCCGAAGGTATACTTATAAAATTTAATTTTCTTTTAGATAGATTTCTGTAAATTTCAGGAAATCTTAAATCATAACATATAGTTAATCCAAGCTTTCCCCACGGCATTTTTACAGTGACTAGCCTATTACCTGGTTTATATGTTTTACTTTCCATGTGAGTTTCTTTATTATTTAATTTAATATCAAACATTTTTATTTTGTCATAATATTTTACAACATTTCCCCTTGGATTAATCATAACTGATCTATTTCTAAATTTATTTTTTTCTTTTATTGCTAAAGATCCAATCAGAATCCATTTTCTATTATTTTTGCAAATTTCTTTTATTTTTTTTATTAATGGGTCATTTTTCATGCCGTAAGTATGTTTAAATAAAATTTTTTTATTTTTTGTTAGCAAAGATGATACTTCGGGGGTAATAATTAAGTCTGGATTAATCTTTAGCGCTGAGTAAATTAATTTTATTAATTGATCAAAATTTTTTTTATAGTTCTCTCCTGTGGTTGTTTGAATACATGCTATTCTCATTTTAATAATTATACTTTCTCTCTAATAGTTTTATAATGTTATGAATTAAAAATGTTAAAAATAAGTATATACTACCTGCTACTATAAAAACCTCAATTGGCTTAAAAGTTGTCGATATAATATATTTTGCTACACCAGTTATATCCATTAATGTTACGGTACTAGCAAGAGAGGTCCCTTTGAGCATTAAAATTATTTCATTTCCATATGCTGGCAAAGATTGTTTTATTGCGATAGGTATTTGTATTTTATAAAAAATAATCTTATTTGAAATGCCTAAACTTTTACCTGCCTCTAAAAAACCTGGTTTAATTGTCTCAAAAGCTGAACGTAATATTTCAGATGTATATGCTCCAGTATTTAAGGCAAAAGCTATAACTGCACACCAATAAGGCTCTTTCAATAATTTCCAAAAAATGCTTTCTCTGATTAATTCAACCTGACCGAAACCATAATAAATAATAAATATTTGGACCAATAAAGGTGTACCACGGAATACGTACGAATAGCCATAAGCAATTTTGTTGAGTAAAAAGTTTTTTTTAATTCTTAAAATAGCAAATAACAAACCTATTAATAACCCAATTGCTAGAGACAAAGATAAAAGTTTTAAAGTAATAAAAGTTGCTGATATCAGTTTCGGAAAACTATTAATGATTAAATCTGAGTCCATCAATATCCTTTATTATATCTTAGTTCCATTTTATTAATTAATTTCATACTTATAAAAGTTAAAAATAAGTACAATAAAGCTGCACATGTATAAAAAAATAATGGGTCTCTTGTAGATCCTGCAGCGATGTAAGATTGCCTCATAATTTCAACTAAGCCAGTAACTGAAATTAAAGACGTATCTTTTAAAGTAATTTGCCATACATTACTTAAATTTGGTATTGCAAGTCTCAACATTTGTGGCAAGATTATTTTATAAAAACGAATTATTTTATTAAATCCTAAAACATTTGAAGCTTCATATTGACCTTTTTCAATAGACTGTAAAGCTCCTCTAAAAACCTCTGTTGAATATGCTCCTGATATAATTCCAATTGATAATGCGCCTGTAAGAAATGCATTGATTTCTATATAATCATTGTACCCAAATATTGAAGCAACAAACATGATTGCCCCACTACCTCCAAAAAAAAATAAATAGATTACCAATAACTCAGGTACACCTCTAATCACTGTAGTATAAAAATTTGAAATTAAATTTAAAAACTTATTTTTTGATAGTTTTAATGGTGTAAAAATTAGGGCAAATATAAATCCGATTAACATTGCAGTAATTGATACAGCAATGGTCATTAGGGTGGCTATCAATAATTCATCTCCCCACCCCGTTTTTCCAAATGCAAGAAGTTCCATATCGAAAAGGCGGTTAATTAAATAACCGCCATTTCAAATAAATTGTTACATTGAGGCGTCAAAACCAAAATGTTTAATAGCTAGTCTGCTAATAACTCCATCTTTTCTTGCCTGGTCTATTGCTTTATTGAATTTTTTCAATAACGCAGCATCTCTCATGCCTACTGCTGAGTTTTCACCCATTTGCGATGCTTGTCTTAGTCCAACTCCAACACCATTTCCAAAAGCTCCACCTGAAAAAGTTGGTCCAACAAGCACTACTGATTTACCAGATTTTTCTGCATAATCAGTAAATGCTACAGCTGCAGCTAACGCAACGTCACATCTTCCTGAGGCTAGATCTAAATTAACATCATCTTGAGTTTTATAAGTTCGAACATTAACTTTTCCAACATCGCCTGACTCTAAAAAGTTTTGGTGAATTGTTCCAGTTTGAGTACAAACTGTTTTTCCTGCTAAAGCACCAGTGATAGTTTTAAGAGCTTTTTTAACACCCGCACCACCTATTGATAAATTTACACCTTCAGGAGTATCCATGCCCTCAAGATCTGATCCTTTCATAACTGCAAGTGAAGCAACTTCATCTGCGTAACCCTGGGAAAAAGTAATTACTTTTTTTCTCTCATCCGTAATTGACATGCCAGCCATTATTGCATCAAATTTTCTCATTTGAAGAGCTGGTATCATTCCATCCCAGTCTTGCTCAACAATTTCACACTGCTGACCAATATACCTACAAAGAGCCCAAGCCAGTTCTACCTCAAATCCTATAAGCTTTCCTGAAGCATCTTTTGAATTCCATGGTGGATAAGCACCTTCTGTACCTATTCTAATTTTATCGGCATTAGCTGAAACTGTTAGGAATAAACTAATCAATAACCCTAATCCAAATTTTTTAAATGTATTCATTTTTCCTCCAAAAATATAAAACTTATTATTCCACAAAAATTAAGATTTAAAAAGCCAAATTAATTGTTAATTGATGATGCAAAATTCCATGAACAATCAAAACTTGGTATATAAACTCTATCAAGGGTAGCATTACCAAAGTTTTTATTGAATACATTTAACCAATTTTTCACTTGTTTAGGCTTTTTGTCTTGACTTCCAACTTGTGCTGTAATTGTTCCACCTAACTTTAATATTCTTTTCAATGACTTCATATTTTTTGCTGCTAGATCAATACAGTATTGATCGTCATTTAAGTCTACAAATATTTTATCATATCTATTATTTTCAACTAATTTGATACTTTCAAATGCATCACCCCAGAAACATTTTACTGAATTTTTTTTAGTAGCTTTGTCTCCAACTTTTGCAAGATGTTTTTCACAAACTTTAACCACTTGTGGATCGAGCTCAAACCAATCTATAAACCCGAAATTTTTTGAAATACATTCTCTAGCAACACCACCATCACCTCCACCTATGATAGCTGCTTTATCTCTATTTTTACTCAAATTTAAACCTGATTTTACAAATGTTGAGCTATATATGTGTTCATCTTTTTCAGCTACTTGAAGTTCATTATCGATAAATAGTGCCTTACCAAATTGTTCTAAGTTTAAAATTTCAATATGTTGACCAACTTTAGAAGTAAAATTTTCTAAAACATCTTTAACAATATAAAATTTTTTTAACCCAGGTGAACTATATATATCATCATATTGACTTAATGTGCTTCTATCGAAATTATTTATTGATATTCTTTTAGATTTTATTTCTTTTTTTAAAATATCTAATGCTATTTTTGGATGGACTTTGCCACATGTAAAAAAGTCAAAACTAACTATTTCTTTTTCTGGAAAGGTATGAAAACTCATATGGCTTTCAGCAAGTAATGCCACCGTTGTAAATCCTTGAGGTTCAAATTTATGGCTATTAATTCCTAAAATCTCAACTTTAGAAATTTTAGCAATTTTATAAATAATTTTTTCGTAAAACTTTTGTGAATAGTCTTTTTTTACACCAATAAAATCTAAAGTAATATGTTCACCAACTTTAATCATAAGCTAATCCTTTTTATAATTCTCAATCTGTCCTAAGATTTTTTTCATTTCATTTTCAGAAAGAATCTTAGGGTATCCTATTTTTAATGCATTTATATATTGTTGACAAATATTTTCTATTTCTTGTGCAAGCTCAAAAGCTTTATCTAAACTTTTTTCAAAAGCAACCTGTCCGTGATTTGACATCAAGCATGCTTTTCTATTTTCAAGTGCTTTAATAATATTTTGTGAAAGTAAGTCTGTACCAAAGGTTGCATATTCTGCACATTTAATGTCATTACCACCAGCTAAAGCAACCATATAGTGAAAAGCTGGTATTGATTTTCTATGTGTTGAAACAGCAGTTGCATGTGTAGAATGTACATGAACAATTGCATTAGCTTCATTTTTATTTTTATAAATATCTTTATGAAATCTCCATTCTGATGAAGGTTTTTGTTTATTATTATAAAATTTACCTTCTAATGAGACAAAAACTATATCATCATTTTTTAAAGAAGAGTATTTAACTCCTGAGGGTGTTATATAAAAACCGTCTTTGTATCTCACTGATATATTGCCAGATCTTAATGCTGAAAGGTTTTCGGTATTAAGCAATTTTGCATATTTAATTATTTCTTCAGCTTGGGTCATTATTTCTATTCTGTTTCAAGTTTTTTGAAAAAACATATCCAAATATCAATCCAACTATAACAATAATATATTGATATAATTTTAAGATAATAAAAACTATTGGTAACTCTTTTTCTGTTGGATTTTTATTAAAATAATTTGAAGAACCATCTTCATATAAATCTACATTTCCAAATATCAAATAAATTCCATAAATCACTAAATAAATACACGGAATGGTTGATATGTATAACAATGTTTTATTATCTTTAATTAAACTTAAAAAATTAGCCGAAACTGCCACTAAAACTAAACTAACTAAGGAGAATATTAATGGGTTCATTTGAATAATTTTTTTAGTCCTTCTTCTGATGCACTACAAAGACCTTTTTCAGTAATTAATCCAGTAATATATTTTGCTGGAGTTACATCAAAAGCTAAATTTAATGCTTTACTATTTTTTGGATAAATACTTATTTTCTTAAGATTGCCATGGTTATCTAAACCCTCCATATGTGACAATTCCTCAGAATTTCTCTCCTCAATAGGAATATGTATTGGATCTTTTAAATTCCAATCAATGGTTGAACTTGGTAAAGCAACATAAAATGGAATATTATTATCTTTAGCTGCAAGAGCTTTTAGATAAGTGCCTATTTTATTACAAACATCGCCGTTTGATAATGTTCGATCTGTACCCACTATACATAAATCTACTTCACCTCTTTGCATTAAAATTCCACCGGTATTATCTGCTATAATAGTATTTTTTATATTTTCCTCATTCAATTCGTAAGAAGTTAAATTCGCTCCTTGATTTCTTGGTCTTGTTTCATCAACCCAAACATGAATCGGTATACCTTTTTGATTTGCATGATAAATGGGTGATGTTGCTGTACCCCAGTTAATCGTTGCAAGCCAACCAGCATTACAATGTGTTAAAATATTCACTGTATTTTTTTTTTTATTATAAATATCCTCAATAATACTTAATCCGTTTAATCCTATATTTTTGCAAAAACTTACATCCTCTTCACATATTTTGTTAGCTTCTCTGATAGCCATGTTCAATATTTCATTACTATTTACACCTTTCAATTTATTATACATTCTATCTACCGCCCACTTTAGATTAATTGCAGTTGGTCTAGATTTGACTAAATTTTTACAAGCATATTCTAAAAAAGATTGATTATCATTTTCAATTAACGCTAATACCAAACCATAAGCTGCTGTTGCTCCAATTAATGGTGCACCTCTGACCTCCATGTTCTTAATTGCGTTAATGGCATCATCTATTTTTTTTAATTCTTTAATTAAAAATTGATGTGGTAATTTTGTCTGGTCAATTATTTTTACAACATTATTTTCGAACCAAATAGTTTTATATTCTTTATTTTTTATTTTCATTTAATTCTATTAAGGCTTTCCTTGGGCCAAGTCTTTTCTCTATCATACATTTCATGATGGCAAATTTTTTTATTAGTAATTTCTACCCAAGGATCCTTACTTTTAATAAAAATATGTGCTTGTGGTTCTATTGGCTTCTCTAATGTCTGAGTTCTTACTGCTATTCTTCCTTTTGAAATATTATATCTACAAAAAACATATACACCACATATTATACAAAAATATGCATTGTAACCTTTTCCACTCCCTGTAGGCAAATCTATCGAGGCTACATCTCCACTTATTTTAAAATCTTCCTCCATAATCATTGTATGAATTACAAATGAAGAACCTGTAGATAACTTACAATTTTTACAATGACATGCTTGTGTAAATAAAGGATTTCCCTCAATTTTATATTTTACATTACCACAAGCACAATTCCCTTTTATTTCGTTTTTTTTGCCCATCTTTTTTCAATTTTTAACTCAATAAATTCTAATATTTTTTTTCATTTGTTAAGCACCCTGCCTGCAATTGTATTTAATTTATCTATAGTTTTTTTTGTTCTTTTTTCTGGAGCAGTGATTATTGCTACATCTAAGCAATTATTAGTTGGATCATTGGGGTCAATATGATTTTCAAAGTTATCTATCAAAGTTTTTATCATATTTTTTGCTTTTGAAGCATTATCTAACAGTACTTTTATAACTTTTTGAACATCAACATTCTCATGTTCTGGATGCCAACAATCATAATCTGTTACCATGGAAACAGAAGCGTACCTAATTTCAGCCTCTCTTGCTAATTTCGCCTCTGGCATATTCGTCATACCTATTACGTCAGCGTTCCATGACCTATATAAATTTGACTCTGCTAATGTAGAAAATTGAGGACCCTCCATCACTACATAAGTTCCCCCTCTTTTATAATCAATTTTTGACTGCTTAATAGAAACTTCACATGCATTCATTAATCCGTTTGAAGTTGGGTTGGCCATTGAAACATGAGCTACAATTTCATCATCAAAAAATGTCTTATTTCTTGCAAAAGTTCTGTCTATGAATTGATCAATGATAACAAATTTACCTGGTGCCAAATCATTTTTTAAAGATCCAACTGCAGAAATTGACACTAAATCTGTAACTCCCAATTGTTTTAGAGCATCAATGTTGGCTCTAAAGTTAATTTTCGAAGGTGATATAAAGTGTCCACGTCCATGTCTTGGAAGAAAATAGACTTCTTTATTATTGTAAATTGTTTTTAAAATTTGGTCTGATGGCTTACCCCAGGGTGTAGTACAATTAATAAGCTCTCTTTCTTTAAATTCTTCAACATCATAAAGTCCACTACCACCTATTATACCTAATTTATTTGTCATATTATTTAAAATGATTTAATTATAACTCAAAAAATTATGGATTTAAAAGATTATATTAGATCAATTCCTGACTATCCAAAAAAGGGAATACTTTTTAGAGATATAACAACCTTAATTAAAAATGAAAAAGCATTTTCTGAAACTATAAATATAATGGTAGATAAACTTAAAAAATATGATTTTGATAAAATTACAGCTATAGAATCTAGAGGATTTATTTTTGCATCAGCCATATCTTTTATTTTAAAGAAACCGTTCATATTATTGAGAAAAAAAAATAAGCTTCCCGCAGAAAGGTACTCAGTAGATTTTGAATTAGAGTATGGGACTGCTACAATAGAAATGCATAAAGACTCTGTGAGCAAAGATGAAAAGGTTGTGATAGTTGACGACTTGGTTGCAACAGGTGGAACAGCAGAAG
>MDTA01077154.1_pt1 | contig 11457 bp, 8 predicted proteins | sample 811151 | NCBI WGS metagenome assembly MDTA01 (sample SAMN05326648, study PRJNA326480) | marine metagenome | isolation source: seawater | place: Indian Ocean: South | collected 2010 | reverse complement strand
AGCCACTGTAGCAAAAATTATTCCTGCTATAAAATCATAAATAGGAAGGTTTATATCTAAAGATAAAGATATAAAATAAAACCTAATTAAGTTTAAAATTAGTGCTAGTATGGTAAACGAAATCAAAACAGAAAATGTCTTAAAGTTTTTAATTTTGCTCAAGATCTGTTTTAAAGAACCGACTGATTTAGAATAAAAATTAGAAATAAATGATTTTGGTTTTACAAAGTTGCCATTAAAAAAAAGATTAATAATAGATGCACAGAAAAATATTACAAAAATGAATATCGTTAAATAAAATAATAAAAACTTTGGACTTAAATCTGTATACCTAATCAATCCAGGAATTGCCAATGATATTAATAAAGTCAAATCAAATATTCGATCAATGATTACGGTTTGAATTGCTAGAGCAGAATCATAACCGCGCCTTGCAAGAAATACGCCTCTAACTAATTCACCAGTTTGCCCTGGCGTTATCTGCCCAGCAAAAAGCCCGGCTCCATATGTGGTTATTGATCCTAATAGAGAATAATTAATTCCAATCTTAAATAATAAATATTTCCAACGATAAATTTTGACAATAAAAAAAGCAGGTGTAATCAAGATTGAATAAAAAATAAATTTATAGTTTACAGAAGTTAGACTTGTAGTTATTAATTGAAGGTTGACTTTTCTAAGGATAATTATAAAAATAATTATCCCAACTAATCGTAATATAAATTTATATGTATTATCTTTCACTAATTCGCTTTATAAAACCTAATTATTTGTATTAAAAATACTATCTATTTCATCTCTTAATACTAATCCTTATTTATTTTAATTATCTTTTTGATTGATAATCATACATGATCTATTTACATAGATTTAAACCAATTAATTTGAGTTATTGATTTTTGACCTGTTGCTCTAGAATAAATTTTTTGATACGAAATGAAATATCTTCAATTAATTTCCGATTATTACTTATTAAATCAGCAATGATACCTGACATTAAAACAATAAATCCGATATTAATGAGCACTGTAGAAAATATAAGAGATTGAATATGCCCCTCACCTCCATCAGTAAAATAAAAGTAGATAAATCTTGTAAATCCTATAATTCCTGGAATTATAATTATTAAGCCAACTGAAATAAAAACTTTTAACGCTTGATAATTACTGAAGGCTCTAATTATTGTAAGTAATTGATTAATAATAAATGAGGGTATGCTTTTAAAAAGCCTCGATTTTCTTATAGGCCCATTGGTTTTTACAGGCACTGAAATAACATTTGCTTTTTTGTATCCAAATTGAATAAGACTCTCAATAGTATAAGAAAAATCTGTAAAAATATTTATTTTCATTGCTGACTCTCTTGTAAAAGCCCTGAATCCACTAACAGTATCGATAACATCAGTTTTCGAAATCATTCTAACAAAATAACTCCCAACTTTTTGGAATACTTTTTTTAGGTAAGAAAAATGTTCAATCTTATTCGTTTGCCTATCACCGATTACAATATCTGCTCCTTGATGAAGGATTGGAAAAACCAACTTTTCAATATCTAATCCAGAATATTGATTATCAGCATCAGTGTTTACAATTATATCAGCACCTTCCTCTAAACATCTATCAATACCTGCTGAAAATGCTTTTGCTAATCCTCTATTATTAGGTAAAGAAATAATATGATCAATACCAAGGCTCTGCGCAACCTTTAAAGTATTATCGCTGCTACCATCATCAATAACTAAAACTTCTATTTCATCAATCCCATTAATATATTTTGGTAGCTCACTAACCGTAACTGGTAATGAATCTTGCTCATTATAGCAAGGGATCTGTATTATTAATTTCAAAACTAATTATATTTTAAAAATTGCATTCTATTTCGACAGCATATTTTTTATTCATTTTGCATATCCAGCAAAATGAAGCTTGTAATGATATTTTTTATATATCCTGAACATAAAAATTAAAAGCCCCATATATAGTAAATAAACTTGTAAATATTCAATGGTGTTTAGTGTATTACCATAAAATGTCAGTGGTACAGCAACCATTAAAGAAATTAATATACATCTTATTAATTCATTCATTTCATTGTTCTTTATTTTTTTATAAAGTACGGAAGAAATTAATATTGAGTAAACCATTATAAATAATTGACAAAAAAAATAAATAATACCAAACTCAATCAAAGATTTGAATAACGCGCTATGTGTTCCATAATATTTATCATAGATATTCAAGTTACCAAACCAAGTAATATTACTAATATTTTCTTCAAGTGATGTAAAAATCGAAAATGTCCTGTAGAATACTTCTTGAAAAAAGGAGTCGTCTGTAATATTTCCACTGTGACTAAAATAATTTTTATACCTAATAAAAAGCGTAGAAAATGTAATTATTGATATAGTAGATGAACTAATCAAAAAAAGTGAGTTTTTTACACCATTTTCTTTTATGTGGAAGATGATAAATAATATTAATGATAGTAGCAACCCTACTAATCCTGCCCTTGATTGGGAAAAGTATATTAATAATAAAGTTGATATCGTTGATATTCCAAAAAATAAATATCTAGCTATTGTCTTCTGTTTAAAAAGGATCATAAGTGATAACGGTAGAAATAAGATTGCCACCCATGTAACTACATTTGGGTTTTGCCCTCCCATAGCAGTATTCTCAAAATTTCTAAAGCTAGTTAGAGCAAAAAACAAATTAGATATTCCAGAGTAATAAAATATTTTGAATAAATATACTAAACAAAAATAACCATACGATGTTGTCCAATAGACAATGACTTTATATGCGTCATTATAATTATAAACCAATAAGCTAAAGAGCATAAAAGGTATAGGCCCTTGGATAAATATTTTTAAATAGGCGTAATTACCATCAATCCCAGCACGAAGAAAATTAATCGAATACATGATTAATATTATCAACATTATAACATCAAATCTCAGTGCCAACTTTCTTTTAAGAGATACATTGATCATTGAAAGAGCCGTCATTGAGGTAATTAATAATCCAGGAGAAATAAATCCAAATCTTAATATATTTAAATTCTCTGGTAAGACATACGTAACTATTGGGAGAATCAATAAACCATTTATTGGTTTTTTTATTATTAAACTAAAAAATAAAAATAACAATACTATATTAACGAATATTAGCATCTCTGAAGCTATCCTGCACTACTTAGCAATAACATCATTGTATAATTTTATTATCAATTTATTATTTATTTCATTATTAAAATATTTTTTTACTCTAGATTTACCATTCTCGCCATAAAGCTTCTGCTGATTTTTATCATTTAATAAACTTATAATAGATGATGCTATTTTACCTTTTTGCAACTCCTTTACTAAAATACCACACTCTTTTCCCATTATTTCACTTGTAGGCCCAATATCAATGGAAATAACTGGTTTTCCAGCAGCCATGGCTTCTATTATCGGCCTACCGAATCCTTCAGGCTTTGTTGAGATGAAAAGTAAAATATCTACTTCTGATAAAACATGTGGTATATCATAATGATAATCAGTAAATGTAAAATAATCAATTATATTATATTTATTAACTTCTCTTTTCATCCTACTGCAATTATCGATTGGTATTTTTAATATATTTTTTATTCTCTGTTTTATCTTTCCATAAAAAGTATTCACAAATGCTTTGGGATCTGCTCCAATGAGTAAAAAATTTACGTCTGATTTTTGCTTTAATATTTTATTTGCAATATCAACAAGCATAAAATGGCCTTTTTCTTTTTGTACACTGCCTAACATACAAACAATAGAATCGTTTTTATCAATATTATAAATTTTTCTATATGAGGTATCATTATGAAGAATTGAAAATTGTGATAAATCAACACTATTATATACAGTATGTATTTTTGAATTATCAGAGTAATATCGTCTTAAATAATTACTTGTAATTATAATTCTATCAGAACACGCCTCAGTGATTTTCTTTTGAAAATAATTAATTATTTTATTATTACCCATACACTCTCTTATATGCCATATAACAGGAGTATTTGTTAATCTAATTGCAATTGAGACTGTAATATGTACAGAAGTATTTAAATGCACTATATCAGGATTCTCTTTACTGATTAGCCTGAGCGTAGAAAAAATTGTTTGTGGAAAGAATAATATAAATCTTAAAAATACAATTAATTTTAACCTAACATGAGCGCCATAGAAGAACACACTTTTTAATGGTAATATCATTGTTTTTATACTTAGGCTTTTTGCATATTTTACTCCGGGTCCATCCTGATAGAAAATAATTTTTGTATCATAACCTGTTTCGTTTAGGTATTTAGCTAAATTTAATTGGCTAATTAATGCACCACCAATTGAAGCGGAATATTGAAAAAATAATATTTTTTTATTCATTTATTTCTATGTTAAACAGTTATTAAAAAAATTAAATTTGTATAGCATTTTTAATTCTAATTATTTAAATAATTAGAACCATCAACCGGTTATATACGAAGATAAAACTTTTAAACATTAAAAATAAAAAAAATATGTGTTTTCAAAATCTTGTATTTTAGAGTATGATAATAAAAAAAATAATAAACTGGCTTAGATATCAAATAGATAATAAGATAAAGTTCCAAGCCAGAAAAATTCTGATAAAATCAATAAATAGTGAGCCAATTATCCAGCTTCAAGAAAAGCATATAAATGATACAAAAATATACATGGATAGATTAGATCTTCTTGAAAAATGTTTGCCAAAAAATTCAGTATGTGCAGAGGTAGGTATAGCCAATGGAGATTTTTCAAAAAAAATAATCGATATTATTGAACCAAAAACCTTTCACTTAGTAGAACTTTCAAAAAAATATATTAATATATGCCGAGAAAAATTTAGAAGTGAAATATCAAATGGTACGGTATCAATTCATGAAGGCTACTCTGATAAAATCCTTAGTCAATTTCCTGATCAATATTTTGATTGGATATATATTGATGGAGACCATTCATATAATGTTGTGAAGAAAGATTTATTTATCTCAAAAGAAAAAATTAAAAGCGATGGGTTAATCATGCTTGATGACTATGTCAACTTTAGTCATCAAGAAATGTTGCAATATGGTGTAATGAGAGCAGTAAATGAATTCTGTTGCGATGAAAACTTTCGTGTTGTGGGATTAACAATATCTGAAAAATCCATAATAAAAAATAATATTTTAGGAAAAAAAGTAGCAATGAACGAGTACACTAATATTATACTGAAAAGAATATAGATTACCTTGAATATATAATCACTAGGCTATAATATTATTAATATGAAGTTTTAATCAATTCATCATACAATAATTCAAGCTTTGCTGCTACTATTTCAATGTCATGGAATTTATTTACAAATTTCCAACCATGCTCACCCATGTAGTCCCAAAACTTATGTTTATTTGATATCTCTATTATAGCATTATAAAGACTGTCTATATCTCCCTCCTGAAAAATTATTCCACTTTCCCGATCTATTATATTTGGTATATCTGCGTGATTTGAACCTATCACAGGCATTCCCGTAGCTTGCGCTTCTAGGATTACAGTTGGAGCACCACCTTCAGTCTCACCATTATTAATATCTTTTTGACTTGGAGCTACGAAAATATGATTGTTATAACATTCTTCGATAAACTCTTTATGATTTTTCATTCCCAAAAAGTTAACATACTTTTGAATTCCCAAATTTTTAACCAAATCCTTAGCAATTTTTTCTTGTGGGCCAAAGCCAATTATATTTCCAATGATTGGTACTCCAGTATCTATTGCCATTGCTATTGCTTCAATAAACATTAAAAGTCCTTTTTTGGGTACAAATCTTCCACAGAATAATAGTTTTATAGGTTTAGATTAAGAATAATTTCTTGGAATACATTTATAATCTTTAACTTTTATTCCAATTCTTAGCAAACGCACTTTTTCTTTTGGGCATCCTAGCTTTACCAAATTTTTCACAGCATATTTACCCTCTGCTGTAAAAATTTGCCCCCTGCTAAAAAGCTTATTTCTTATATAAATATCTTCTCCAAGAGTATAGGGTAAAGAAGATAAATCATATCCATAAAATGAAACTAACAAAGGCAATTTTAGCTTCTTTACTATAGGTGAATATAATATCCCAGGGAAGCCAAAGTGAATGTGAACAATATCTGGGTTAGCAGTTTTTAAAGAATTATTATAAAAATTATGAAAAAAAATTCTTTCTGAATTTTACCTGAAAGCCAATTTCTTAATGTAACTAGACATGGCTCATAAAATAAATTCTCTTTTCGCTGAACGATTATATTTTTGATAGGAAATTGCTCTCGATTTTGTTGATACTCTGAGATAATTATAGGTTTATATTTTTTTAGGGAAATAATATAATTATAAATAAATGTTTCTGTTATTGGTAAAAATGGAGATTTAACATGAGCAACAATCATAGTAGTATTCAACCAAAAAGAGTCAGTATAAGATCATACCTTTTCTACTAAAACAGGTTCATTTGTTTTTAACGATTTAAGACATGCTTCGATAACGGATACTGTTTTTGCACCATCTTGTGCCGTGACCAATCCTTTATTATCATTATTAATTACACAATCTACAAAGGTACTTATTTGCTTCCGAAATTGTGGTACCCCCTTATATTCCGAATCATTTAACACGATTTGTTTAGTAAAAGGTTTTCTATCAATAAATACATTTTCATCATGCAGTGTACCTTTAGTACCATATATACTTAAAAGATGAAATTCTCTTGGAACAATTGGCGCATAAGAAGTTATAACATCTCCAACACCACCATTCGCAAGTTTCATTTGCATAATAAAAGTATCATCAGTTGGGTAATCTTTAAATCCTTTATGGGTCGCAATTGTGCGCACCTCCTCCACTTCACCTGCAAGCCATCTTAACAAATCAATATTATGTTGCCCCCCATAAATAGGATGTTGATATAATACGGGATCTTTACGCCATTCGCTAAATTCAAAAGCTCTATCTCGCATATCATGAATATAACCAGTCTTGATATAGAAAATTTCACCTAGTTTATTTTTTTCAATTAATAGTTTAGCTTGCTCATTTTTTGGAGTAAACCTCATTTGTTGAAATACAGAAAACTTTTTGTCAGATGTTTTGGTTATGTTAATAATCTTTTTTGCATCATCATGAGACGTACACATTGGTTTTTCACATAAAACATTTTTCCCAGCATCTAATGCCATAATTGTATACTGGGCATGTGTATGATCTGGAGTAGCAATAGAGATTATATCAATACTTTGATCGTTAATTAAATCTTCAATTTTATTTGTTTTATTTATATCATCATATGCAAATGGAAACCTATCTTTTAAATCTTTAAACCTATTCAAATCAATATCAAAAACAGTTTTAACATTTGTTTTTTCATGCCATAAGTAATGAGAAATATGCATCATCCCCCCTCCGCCACAACCGATCACTCCCACATTTAACAAATCAGATTTTTTCTTCTTTTTGTAATGCCTTAACGATACATCAATCATATGAGGGTTGTATCTATAAAACATAATATTTTTTAATAAACTCATTTTTTATATAGACTAATTATTTCAACTACTGCATCAATCACGTCAGATATGTCTTTATTTGTTAATTGCACAGATAAAGGCAAAGATACCGTTCTGTCAGATACCCAAGCTGCATTCGGATAATCATTTTTCTTAAAGGAATACTTTTCACGATAGTATTTGTGTAAATGAACTGAGGTGTAATGTACACCACTGCCTATGTTTATATTTTTTAACTCTAATATGAATTGATCACGATCAATTTTCAGCTGCTTGAGCCTTAAAATAATTGTGTACAAATGTCTGGCATGTGTAATACTTTTGTCTTCATATGGGATAATAATTTGAGGAATACTTTGAAAAACTTGATTATAAAGATTCCAGTAGTTTTCTCTAATTAATAGATTTGCATTAACTCTCTTTAATTGATGAATACCGAGAGAGGCCTGAATATCTATCATATTGTACTTAAAACCTGGGTAAATAGTTTCATAATGAGAATAACCCTCTTCACTAAATCTTTTCCAAGCGTCTTTAGAAATTCCATGTAAACTTCGGATACGAATTTTATCTGCAAGTTTTTTATCATTTGTCGTAACCATACCCCCTTCGCCTGTTACAATATTTTTTGTAACATAGAAGCTAAAGCATGTAACATCGCTTATACTGCCTACCTTAAGGCCTTTAAAATATGCTTCAGCTGCATGTGCGGCATCTTCAATAACTTTTAATTTATATTTTTCTGCAATTTGAACTATCACATCCATTTCACATGGCCTACCTGTTAAATGAACTGGCATAATAGCTTTAGTTCTAGATGTAATCGCTTCTTCAATTTTCTTTTCATCGATATTAAAAGTATTGCGTTTAATATCTACTAGTACAGGCCTAGCTCCCACATGCTCAATAACGTTTGTAGTAGCAGGGAATGTCATAGGGGTTGTAATGATTTCATCGCCTGATTTGACTCCTAAAGCATCAAGTGCTAAATGCAATCCAGCAGTACATGAGTTTAAACCTATAGCATATTTAGCATTCGAATATTTTGAAAAATTTTCTTCAAACAATTTCGTTTTAGGCCCAGTTCCCAGCCACCCAGACTTCAAGGTATCTTTAACTTCATTTATTTCGGCTTCCTCAATAAGCGGTGAACCAAATGTCAAAAATTTTTTTCTCATATGAATTTTTCTAAAAAGATCTTTTAACTTTTTATAATCAACCTAAAATTTAAATTACCTATAATCTTAAAATATTAAATTAACTATAAATCTATGTTATTTATGATTAATTACTAATTCCTTTTCAGGTATGATTTAATACGAATTAACGCTTTATCTGCACTCTTGGGATTAATAAAAATTACGAGTATAAAAAAACATATTTTATAAATAGTATTCTTACCCCTGCTTTTGGTTAACCCTTTAAACATTTCAATCAATCCTTTAAAATAATTTCCTGATTCATAAATCGCCCTTCCTCTCTTAAAAATCCAATCATAAAATGCCTCTTCATATAGTTTTTTGGTAGTTTCATCCATTTGTTCTTTTACTTTGGAAAACTTTTTTAATGAGTATATTCCATTAGATGAAAACTCTTTAGAACTTGATGAAAGACTATTATTTCTAAGTCTATATAAAACAAAAATACCATCATTTAAATAATGAAAATTTGCTCCAAGCCATGCTACACGAAGCCAAAAATCATAATCAATACAACAATTCATATTAGTGTCAAATCCTTTACATTTTAACAACACGCTTTTTCTAGATAAAGGCATATGAGGCAGTAAAAATGGTTTTTTTAATAACTTGGAAAAAATTTGACCATTGCTATAATTATCATTCCGATCCCAATCTTTCAACTTTTTAGGGTTTTTGCTGTAGAAAGTTTTACAATGGGAATATACTATATCAACATCCTCATTCAATTTAAGGTATTCAATATGATTCTTAACTTTTTCCCGCGGTATTAAATCATCAGAATCTAAAAATTGAATATAATCACCTTTTGCAACTTCAAGTCCAAAATTTCGCGCTCCTGGCAATCCACTGTTTTCTTTATAATAGTACTCGACACTATCTATAAAATTACGTTTAATAAATTCTTTCGTTCCATCATTTGATCCATCATCTATTACTATGATTTCACAGTTTTTATATGTTTGTTGCATTGCACTATCTATGGCATCCGAAAGCCATGGCAAGCCATTAAATGTTGGAATTATAATTGATACAACTTTATTCAATTTAATCAGCTTAATTAAATGAGGATCCGGAACTTTGAAACCACAATTCTAGGGTCACCAAATTCCAAATTTGATTAAAAGACACAGAAGGATCTGTTTTTCCATTCTTATGATTTAAAAGTAACCGCTCAATATTTTTCATTTTAAAAATCTTTCTTCTTCTGGATTCTTGGTCTAGTAATATTTCCTTTGAAAATAGGTATAGGCTGTTTAAATCTTGTCTAGTACTTAGTTTGGATGGAAGCCCAAATCCTTGCTTTGGCCTTGAAATTATTTCTTTTGGCAAAAATGATTTTATAGCATCTTTTAAAATATATTTTTGCGAATTATTTTTTATCTTAAACTCATCGGATAGATTAAAAGCAAACTCTACAAGCTTATGATCTAAAAAAGGAGATCTTACCTCTAGTGAGTTTTGCATACTCATTCGATCAACTTTTACATTAATGTCATCAGGTAAATAAGTCTTTAGATCTGTGCCCTGCATCAAACTCAGCAAACTCCTTTTTAGAAATTCATTAGAATGATTTTCGATAATATCAATATCCTGTCCGGTGTTTAAGAACTTTATAAAATCAGAATCAAATAATTCATTCCTTATGTGATCTGGGAAACGATTCTTCATTAGTGAATATATTTTACTTATACCAGGCTGTCTTAATAAATCCAGTTTGTTTTTACCACGAATGTATCGAGGCCAGATCTTATAGAATAAAGATGAGACATTTGAAAATCTTCCGGCATAATTAAAGAAACCCTGATCAACTAATGAAGTATACCAAGGATAACCAGCAAAAATCTCATCTCCTCCATCTCCTGAAAGAGCAACTGTTACATCTTTTTTTGCAAGCTTACTAACAAAATAATTATGAGATGCTGCAGGGTCGGCAAATGGCTCCCCAAACATACTTACAATTTTTGGTAATAATTCATAATTATTTAATTCAATAATATATTCATGGTGTTTGGTACCATAATAGTCTGCTATCATTTTTGCAAATTGAAGCTCACTATTTTCATTATCTTTTAGACCGATGGAAAATGTACTAATTGGATTTTCGGAATTCATTGCCATAAGAGCAACTATTGCACTAGAATCAATTCCTCCACTTAAGAATGCGCCCAAAGGCACATCACTCATTAATCTGATTTTAACTGATTCGTTTAAAAGTATTCTTAAGTTTTCTAGTGCTTCTGCATATTCTAAATTTGAATATGAATTAAAATTAGAAAGACTTTTAAAATCCCAGTATTTTTTTACACTTAATTTTCCATTATTAAATGATAAAAAATGAGCTGAGGGTAGTTTTTTTATCCCCTTATAAATAGTGTGTGGCGCAGGTATATAATCAAGTTTTAAATAATTACTTAAACCAATAGAGTCAATTTCAAGGCTATAATCAAAAGCCTTTTTGATAGATCTTAATTCAGACGAAAAAATTATTTTTTTATCATCATAATAGTAATAAATAGGTTTTTGGCCTAACCTATCTCTCACTAAGACTAATCGTTTTTGCTTTGCATCCCAAATACCTATAGCGAACATTCCTCTGAGCTTATTGACAAAATTTATACCATATTCTTGATAGCACTTAAGAACGACTTCCGTATCGGAATTTGTATGAAAAGTGTAACCCTTTTTT
>MDTA01198422.1_pt1 | contig 11458 bp, 12 predicted proteins | sample 811151 | NCBI WGS metagenome assembly MDTA01 (sample SAMN05326648, study PRJNA326480) | marine metagenome | isolation source: seawater | place: Indian Ocean: South | collected 2010 | reverse complement strand
TTTTTTCACCAGTTGTTAATAGGAGCGCGGTAGTCCGAGCTCGTGTTCTGCAAGATAGGATAATATTAGATTGGTAGAAATTGGGGCAATTTGATAGAGTCTGGTTTCTCTAAACTTCCTTTCTACATCATATTCTTCAGCTACAGCGAAGCCACCATGAGCTTGCATACAAATCTCTGCAGCGGACCATGATGCTTCAGAGGATAATAATTTCGCCATGTTGGCATAAGTACCGCTGGTGTCACCTTCCTCGTAGTAATAACATGCTTTATCTAAAATGGCTTCTGCAGCCTCAGTCTCTGCAAATGCACGAGCAATTGGAAATTGTATTCCTTGATTTTGACCGATAGGCCTTCCGAATACTTCTCTTTCTTTTGAATACTGCGTCGCTTTATCAATAAACCATCTTGCGTCGCCTATACATTCTGCGGCAATAAGTATTCTTTCCGCGTTCATACCGGACAAAATATATTTGAAACCTTTGCCTTCTTCGCCCACGAGAGCTGAATCAGGGATTGGCACATTGTCAAAAAAGATTTGTGTGGTTGAGTGGTTAAGCATGGTTCTGATTGGTTGAATGGTCATTCCATTTTTTTTAGCTTCGTTCATATCAAGCAGAAACACTGATAAACCTTGGGATTTTTTAGTGACTTTCTCTTTAGGAGTAGTCCTTGCTAATAAGACCATCAAGTCGGAATGTTCTGCCCGTGAAGTCCAAATTTTTTGGCCATTAATCAAATACCCGTCGTCAGTCTTAACTGCGGTGGTTGTTAGGCTAGTAGTATCTGTGCCAGCAGTGGGCTCAGTTACCCCGAAGGCTTGAAGCCTTAGTTCGCCCGATGCGATTTTCGGTAAAAACTTAGCTTTCTGTTCCTCACTTCCGTGACGCAAAACAGTGCCCATTGTATACATTTGGGCGTGGCATGCTGAGGCATTTGCGCCAAACTCGTGGATTGCTTTCAGAATTTCAGATCCGACAGAGATTGATAACCCGCTTCCGCCGTACTCTTCTGGAATCAAACTTGCGAGAAGACCCAGTTCAGTCAGTTTGTTTACAAACTCTGTAGGATATTCTCTTTCTCTATCTTTTTCTCGCCAATATTCCCCATCAAACTCTTCACAAACCCTTTGAACTGTTTCTCTAACTTGGCTGATTACCTCGTCATTCTCTGATTTCATTAACATAATTTTTCCCGATTTATTTAATTTCTATTGGATAATTTGGTCGACGGAAGCGGTCTCCTCTCTGGTTATCTCTGAGCCATAATCTTATCAAGTACTGGATAAAGATAACTGTTGAACAATTCAGGATTTTCACTCATTGGAAAATGTCCAATTTCCTCCATAATTATACATTCTGAATTTTTGGTTTTCTTAGCCGTATCTTCTGTCATTTCCGGTGTACATGCAAAGTCATATACGCCAGTCATGTAGTAAATGGGCACATTTCCCGATAATTTTTCTGTTTTCCCCCTGAAATCATGATCTTTACTATAGAAATATAAATCACCTTTGAAAATTCCAGGACCGCCTTGCGCGTAATACCACCAAGTCTCCCATCGGTATTTGTCAGGGCTTTGAGGGGCCATTAAACCAAAAACAGATGTGGCTGCGGTTTCCCCTCCGTGTATGTGAGAGTGTCTTAAATAGTCGATATGCCAGCCAGGCGAGTATTCGCACGCTTCAATAGCGATTAGGGAGCTAACTTGATCGGAGTAATTTTCGGCTAAATGTAAGCAAATATTTCCACCCATAGAACTGCCCATTATTACTGGTTTTTCCAAACCGAGCTCCTTGCAAAAAGCCATAACTATTCCACTATAAAATTTTGCAGTAAGTTTATATTCTTCATCCTCTTTGTAATAATCATACGGTGGTATCGATTTACCATGCCTCGGGATATCGATAGCTATTACTCTAAAATTTTTGTTTATTGCTGGGTCGCACAACTGATGTCGCCATTCACGTGAGTCGGTCCCCGCGGTGTGCAAACAAACCATAGGAATCCCTTCACCTGCTTCCTCGAAGAATATTCGGTATTCTTCCCCATCGAATGGGACCCAGATGTATTTACCTGTTATTGGTTCTATCTTTGCCATTTTTGTCTCCTCAAATTCTCTTTATATTTCCCGCATTCTGTCTAAAGCCCACATTAAAGCGCGCATATTTTGCCAAAGCAGCATTTGATCACCTTCAAGAGTTACCCTACCGTGCAATGGATGAGCCATTGCCCATAAATCATTGTACATCGGAGGTGGAACTTCTTGACAAAACTTTTTCCAACTTTCTGCTGGACCTTTAATTGCCAGTGAATAACATGTTTCTGGTGTCATTTCGTCTGTGAAACTATCTATTTTGCCTTTTAAAAAAGATACCTGATATTCGCTCTCTCCGAAGCCAAATAAAAAGTCTGCGGTGAAGTGTTTCCCTATCCACGACATCGGCCCATTACCGTTAACGGCTTTTTGCCATTTGTTCATCCACGCATTATCAAACATACTTCTCTCCTTGTCTCCTAACCTGCTACTATTTTACACTAAATTTATTAGGTTTGTCTTTCGGCTAGTTATGTTTGTTTATTTATCGAACAATAACTATTTAGATAGCGTTTTAAGCTGCTCCGCCCATTCTGAGTAAGGACTCAGTGGTTTAAACGATATATTTTTTACAATATGTGCATAGCCTTCGCTCCAAATCGGCAGACTGTGCACGATCTCATCGATTTGCTCACCTGATTCAACTTCGACTACTGCTATTACCTGATATTCCCCGGCCACTTTCCATATTCCTTTAATGGGACCATTTTCAGCGGCTGCACTTGCAGCAACTGATTCTTTTCTCCAAACTTCATAAAAGTCTTTAGCTGAAACTGAGTCTGGCTTAAACAGATCTGCGGTTAATAAAACAAGCATATTTATCTCCTACATATTAAATTAATTTTATGTTGTAAAATATTGTTTTAAATAAATATTTTAAGATTATTTTCAGTCCTTTTCTTATTTTCATCTCGTACGCTATCCAAACATCCTAACATGTTTAAATAGTGTGCTGGAAAATTATGGTAGCCGGCTCCCAGAACAACCAGAATTTTATACCAATGATAAGGAAGAAAGGAGTCGCTAAACGGAGGATTAGCGAGATAAGTAAAATATTCCCCAATAATTTGATCTTGCATCCAACTAGTGGTGTATCCAGCCTCAAATCGGTCCAGTAAAGCCTTCTGTTCGGATGTGATATTATAAAGAAATCCATAAACACAATGTGTTTGTTCTTTGGAAATATTACATTTGGCAGAACCATCGTTACTTGGTTTATTGAAATTAAGTTTAAAATTAACAAGTTTGAATAAACCGAGTTGATGAGATTTGCCGATACGAGCTTCTAAGCGTTTAGGATGCAAATTAGAGCCATACGCAAAATATGTTAATTGGTTTTTAGGTCTCATTTAGTAAACTAATTCCTCTCAAGTTTGAGTTTATATGCTATATTAAACGTATGTATATTTGAACATTTCAAAATAAGGAACGAAAATGGCTGTTGCGCAAAACGAACTATCCAATATTGATAATCAACAAATTCTTGATGCCCTCGATGATTGGCTTAATGATATCAAGCCGATGGTCAAGCATTTTGACCACAATGACGAATATCCAAGCGAAATAGTAAGTCAAATGAAAGAACTTGGGCTTTTTTGTTTGATGTATCCGGTCGAATACGGCGGAATGGGTATGAATGCTAGCTCATATGCAAAAGTTATTAGTCGGTTGAGCGAGACATGGATGAGTCTAGCCGGGATTATAAATACACATATGATGCTCGGACAATTGATTTTACGTTTCGGAACAGACGGTCAAAAGAAGCAGTTTTTGCGACGGTTAGCGAGCGCAGAGCTTCATGGAGTTCTCTGTTTGACCGAGCCAGATGCTGGAACTGATTTACAAGGTATCAAAACCACCGCCATTCAAGATGGAAATGATTACCTCATTAACGGGTCAAAAATGTGGATAACTAATGGTCAGCACGGTTCACTATATGCTTTATTAACAAAAACGGATCCGCAAGCCAAACCAGCTCATAAAGGTATGACAATGTTTCTTGCTGAACGAGGTGAGGGGTTTAATGTAGAGGGTAAAATTAAAAAATTAGGTTACAGAGGGTTAGAAAGCGTAGCTTTAAGTTTTGATAATTATCGAATTTCAAAAGACAGAATCTTGGGTGAGCAAGAGGGGCTTGGATTCAAGCATGCTGTCGGAGGATTGGAACTTGGTAGAATAAATGTGGCTGCTCGAGGAGTAGGGCTTGCTAAGGCGGCCTTAGACCATGCTGTTGAGTATTCTAAACTAAGGACTACTTTTGGGAAGCCCATTTGCGAGCATCAGTCAATTCAAATTAAATTAGCTGAAATGGCTACCCGTGTTGAAGCAGCGCGACTTTTAGTAGAACAGGCAGCAGACAAGTACGATAAAGGTGAAAGGTGCGATATGGAGGCCGGTATGGCTAAATTGTTCGCTTCTGAAGCAGCATTAGAGAATTCCACGGAATCAATGAGAGTACATGGAGGGTATGGATACTCTAAAGAGTATGAGGTAGAACGATTCTTTAGAGATTCCCCGCTACTCTGTATAGGCGAGGGTACTAATGAGATTCAAAAAATATTAATCGCCAAGCAGACAATAGAGCGGAGTAAGCAATAAAAAGGCTTAAATCAAAAAGATTAGTCACTTTTCTCTAGTGACAATACCATTTTTGCTATAGGCGATAGCCTCTATTTCAACTAGAGCTTGTGGAATCATTAGTGCGGAGCAAACAGTGGACCGACATGGTGGGCTACTCGGGAAATACTTTTCGTATACATCGTTAAACTCCTGAAAATATTCGATTTTTGTCAACCACACGGTTGTTTTAATAACATCCGATAATTCCAGGTCACATTGGTCAAGGATGGTCTTTATATTTAATATGCAAAGCTCAGTCTGTTCGGCTACGTTTTGTGGAAATACCATATCGGAATTCGCACCAAGTTGTCCGGATAAAAACACAAAATCTCCAGCTTTGATTGCTTTAGATAAGGGGATGGTCCTTCCATTGATAACTATTGGCTTTCCAATTACTTCAAAAGGCATTTATGTTCTCCGTTGTTATTAATTTTTATATATTTTGTAGATTCCCACGCTTAATAGCGGAATCGTAAAAATAAAAAAGAATGCCCAACCTAGTAAACTGTAACCCTTGCTAACTAGCGTGATTATCCCTACTTGAGATAGCGCGAGACTAGTAAATATTATTATTCCTGCTAATAGGCACTCGTACTTCTTACTGAGGGGTTGACGATTTTTCTCTATTAACCAACCATTGATTCGTTCTGATACTCCCCTTAATATTCCAACAGCTGTCAATATTAGTGTACCAAATAATGCAATTACATAAATATATTGAGATTTAATAAGTGATAACTGTTCTAGTTTCCAAAAGACTGGAACTTTTATGTCAATGATTTCGGGATAATCTCCCATTAGACTTAGATGTAGTAGAAAAGCAGGAGCAACTCCCATTATTCCTGTGAATATTCCTGATAAAGCGGCAATTTTGACATTGGGTATGTATTTTATGCTGTATATTAGAACAGGAATCAAAGCGCTGTTGTAAAGCGCAAACATAAATCCACTTTTCATAGATGAAGTGGATTCGAATTCCGAACTATTAGCTAATGTTGCAAGAATGTTACTGTAGGAGCCAGTTGCAAAGAAGAATGCAATTGCACTCAATAAAATCACTATTGTCCAACAACTCAAGGACTTTTCAATAAAGTTACCACCTAGAAATGAGAAGCCTATGATTAGGATTGCTGTTAGGATAAGGGTATAACTTGCTGATAAACCGAAGGTATCTAAAATTGTCTGGCTAGCAGCTGAGCAGACAACTGCAATAATAATTATAAGGAGCAAAGCAAAACATATTTCATAGGCTATCCAAAATTTGCCCAGAAGCGCATTTAGGAACCCCCTGTAATCAAATTTGGCAAACTTCTTTGCGAAAGCAAAACTTATCGACATTACCAATGAAAAGGTAAGGGTTATGATTGCTAGAGATATAAATCCGCCTTTAGGATTGTTGCGGGTTACAAATTCAACGATTTCTCTACCAGTAGCATAGCCACCACCTATGATAACACTTTGAAAAATGGCGGCCGGCAGGAAAAAATAGTAGTAAAATCTAGAAAGCACTATTGTTCCAATTAAGACCCTTTAAAAACGGGCTTTCTTTTTTCGAAGAAGGCATTTACGGCTTCCATGTGATCGTCCGTGTTCTGGAGGGTTACCTGAAGTGCGGCTGATATCTCCATTGTATTGTCGAATGTTGTAGTGAGCGCGTCTCGCATCATTTTTTTTGTCATCCTGAGTGCTTGAGGAGGCTGTTGCGAAATTTTATCGGCAATTTGGTGAGCTCTTGCCATTAATTGATCTTCTGAAACAACTTCAGATATTAAACCCCATTCCAACGCCGTATCCGCGTCGATTACCTCTCCTGTAAAAAATAACTGAGCCGCTCGAGACAAGCCGACATGTCTGGGGAGAATCCAAGCTCCACCATCTCCTGGAATTAGACCCATCTTTAGAAAGGACGCAGCAAATTTTGCATTTTTAGAAGCAATTCGGATATCGCACAAGCTTGCAACATCGTTGCCCAACCCAATGGCAGGCCCGTTAATCGCGCCAACTAAAGGAACCTCTATGTTCCATAAAGACTTAATGATCCCATGTATGCTTTCCCGGTAGTGATCACGTAGTTGCAAAGGGTTCCCGCCAAAATGTCCGGTTTTTTCTTTCATAGATTTAAGGTCGCCACCTGCAGAAAATGCTTTTCCGTTTCCTGTCATGATGATGCACCTAAGGTTTTTGTCAGCGTTAGCTTCGGACACGATAGATTTAAATCGTTCTCCATCCCCCGTATGGCCGAGAGGATTACGAGTATCTGGACGGTTTAAGGTTAGAAAGCCAAGCAATCCCTCTTTTTTAAATAAAATCTCGTCGTCCATTTTTTAAACCTCCTCATTAGTAACTAAAGGCCAAATATTATCTGAGTTAGATTCTAATGCAATATTTCCTAAGAAGCTGCCCCACTCAGCTGAAGAACCGTATTCATCTCTCCATGACCACAAACGCTTAGTGTAAAAATGCAAACCATATTCATAGGTAAACCCGATGGCTCCATGTACTTGATGAGATAATTTAGTAACTTTCTCAACTCCTTCACTGCTCCTACACTTGGCCGCCGCAACAGTAACTAAAGCATTACTGGTCTCTGATAGCCCATAAAGGTCTAAATCATTGGCGGCTGCTATAGAAATTGCGTCTAGCGATGCCGATAGACCAGCTAGGTCTGCTAGATAGTTTTGAATTGTTTGGAATTTAGAAATCGGACGCCCGAATTGTTCGCGATCTTTTGAGTATTTTAAAGATAGGTCTAATGTTTGTCCTGCGCCGCCAGCTATCTGGCAGCTCCGAATTAGCGATCCGACCCAATGAAGAGGATTTTCCGTAAGTTTTGTCTCTACTGACTCTATGACTTTGCCCTTCCCAGTGATTTTATCTCTGGGTTCGTTTGCAAGATTAGTTGATTCTTCAATTGATAGATTATTATCCAACTCGATCAATGTAATTCGTCTCCGATCGACATGTAGTAGTTGTTTGGCGTATCTACCCCAAGCCACATCTAGATTATTAAATTCAACTCTATTTAGCTTTTCATCAATTTTTATAGGTCCGCCAGTAATTGCCCAATGGCCATCGGGCAAGGTCATAGTATTTCTGCTTGCAAACCAGTTCGAGGCAAGGCTCTCACCAATAGGTAAAGGAACTCCGTGATAACCGCTCGCTTTTAAAATAATTTGAGCGTCTGTCCATCTAGCATTGATTCCGTTCTGATCATCTGGGCTAAAAATACTCGTGAAACCGAGTTTATTAAATTCTTTCCACAGTTCATCGGGCCATGGTTGCTCTTCGTATAATTTCAAAGTTTCCCATGATAAGAAGTCACTGAAGAGCCGATGGGCGCCATCATATATCATGTTTTTTAAATCGCTCATTTTATGCCCAAACCTTTCGCAATAATACCTTTCATGATTTCCGGGGTTCCGCCTCTCAGAGAAAAAGAGGGTGCAATTTGGATTAAGTTACCTAAAATCTGTTGGTAGTCAGACCCAACGCCTTCAACGGTTGGTTGTAAATCACAGAGGTCTTGCGCTAATCCAGGTAAATTTTGCTCGAATTGGCACCCTAGATCTTTGACGATTGATGCTGCTAGCGTAGGTGCCTTACCCTCTTCAAGTTGGTTGGCGATGCTTAGGGACATGTTCCTTAAAGTTATCGCCCAAGCTATTTGGGAACCAATTTTTGCTTTCTTATAGGTATCTACCTTGGAGTCCATAGACTCAATAAGTTTCCGGAACAAATAGAAGCAGGAAAGATAGCGTTCTGGGCCACTACGCTCCAAAGCAAGCTCCTCTGTACACTGCTTCCAACCCTCACCCTCTAGGCCAATTAAGGCGTCTGGCCCTAATTCCACATCGGTAAATGAAACTTCATTAAAATTTTTCCCGCCAGCTAGGTTTTGGATGGGACGGGCTTTGATGCCTTTAGTGTTTTTTAAGTCGATTATAAATTGCGATAGTCCAGCATGTTTTTTTGTAGGATCTGAGTCTGTTCTGAACAGCGCTATCATATAATGCGCTCTGTGGGCATTACTCGTCCAAATTTTTGTGCCATTTATTAGCCATCCATTCTGGGTCTTTTCGGCTTTGCATTTTAATGAGGCTAGATCTGAACCCGAATTTGGTTCGCTCATTCCAATTGCAAAGCACAGTTTTCCTGCAACCAAGTCAGGGATAATTTTTTGTTTCTGTTCTTCTGTGCCATATTTAACTATTAGTTGGCCGCTTTGTCTGTCAGCGACCCAATGGAAAGCGGTTGGTGCCCCAGCTACAAGACACTCTTCGACCACTACATATCTTTCAAAAAATGATTTTCCATGTCCACCGTATTCTTTTGGTAGAGTCATGCCTATCCAGCCCTTTTCCCCTAGTTTAGAACTAAAGTCTTCATCATAAGATTCCCAGCTATGGCTTCGCGAGATAGGGGATTTATCAGCTAGGACCTCATCCAAAAACTCCCTAACTTTGGGTCTCAAACTTTGTGCTGACTGTGGTAGTTGCGCGGGTTCGAAGTTCAAACTATTTGCGACTGAGATATCCATGCGTACTCCTTTTTTTAATTTTTAATAAACTCCAAAGCAGAGTTTGCAAATTCGATTATAATTTCAATATTGGTGTTTGCGTCGGAGCTAGCAGCTGTGCCATCTTCTACTCGTTTCAGTATTCCTTGATAAATGGCAGCAACTCTCCAAAGTGTATACGCTTTATAAAAGGTAATTTGATCTATTCTATAGCGATCCGTTAGCTCGCAATATCTTGAAATATACTGTTCTTCGGTTGGAACACCATGCTGCTCGAGGTCGATATTTCGCAGAGAGGGAACTCTCTCTCCGACATCAGGAGAAAACCAAGGCGCAAGATGGTAGACAAAGTCTCCTAAGGGATCGCCTAAGGTTGATAGTTCCCAATCTAGTACGGCCTTGACTTCTGATGTTTTTGGATCAAAAACCATATTGTCTAGCCTGTAATCGCCATGGATGATACAGGTTTCTTCATTGTTAGGTATGTTTTTTGGTAGCCATTCAATTAGTCTATCCATTGAGATTATTTTCGATGTCTCTGAGGCTTTATAAATTTTTGACCACCTATGTATTTGCCTAGCCATGTAATCAGATGTTTTTCCAAATGTTTCAAGGCCTGCTTTTTTGTAGTCAATGCTTTGTAGCTTGGCGAGTGTAGATATTTTGGAATCAAATATTTTTCCTCTAATTTTGGGTGTAAGATCTGGCAAAGCGATGTTCCAAAAAATCTTTCCGTCAATAAAATCCATTAAGTAGAATTCTGTCCCGAGGATTGAGTTATCGCCGCAATAAGCAACCGAACGGGGTACCGGGAAATCGCTCCTATATAGAGCATCTATCACTCTAAATTCGCGGTCAACTGCGTGAGCTGATGGTAATAGCTTGCCAGGCGGTTTTCGTCGCAATACAAATGTTTCTTCGCTTGTCTTTACTTTGTAAGTTGGGTTGGATTGTCCACCTTTGAATTCAGCTACCTCTTCAATATTTACATTTTTATTTAGAGTTTTGGAAAGCCAATCAGCTAGTTTATTGGAATCAAATTTGAGATGGTTCTGAACTGGTTTTGTCCCAGAAAATTTTTGTTGGCGTTCATTAGAATTTTTCTTTGTCACGCTACTATTCCTTGATCATGAAGAGTTCCAATTTTCTCTTCGCTTAAACCGAGTATGTCGGCGAGTATTTCATCCGTATGCTGGCCAAGAGTAGGTCCAATACAAGCAGGAAGTTTTTCTACACCTTTGAAATCTGATGCTCCAGCGCACACCGGATACCTGCCAATTTTTGGATGTGTCCGTTTTTGAAAAAATTGGTTTTCTTCGCATATGTCTTTATCGCTTTTTACTAATTCTTCTACACTTTGATATTTTTCCCAACAAACATTGTGATGATTGAGCATTTTTTCTAGTTGATCAATTGATTTTTTTTCTATAGCCGATTGAATAATCTGAAAGATTTCATCACGCGCTGTAAATCTATCGCCTTCGTTTGAAAAATCTAGTTTCATAATAGTTTCAAGTTCTTGAATTGATTCGACAACTTTTATTGATTCTAACAGCTGCTTCCATTGTTTTGGTGTTATTGCCACAATCATTACGTGCACGTCATCTTTAGTGACGAAATTTTTTCCAAATGCCCCGTAAAGAAAATTTCCGATTCTTTCTCTCTTGGCGTCATTAATTATAACATCACCAATAAATCCAAGATTACTTATTGATGATAGAGCTACGTCTGACAATGCTAGTTTAATTTGCTGACCTTTGCCGGTTTTAAAACGATGTATGGTGGCTGCCAAAATATTGGTTGCAGCATGATATGCGGTTGCAATATCCCAAGCGGGCAGCACATGGTTAACTGGTTCGCGACTATCTTTAGCTCCGGTGATTAAAGGAAACCCAACTTTAGCGTTCACTGTATAATCAAGTGCTGTTCTACCGTCTCTATTGCCGATGATCTCATGTTGTATTAAATCAGTACGTTTTTTACTTAAAGATTCAAAGCTTAGCCATCCAATTGCAGGTAAGTTGGTCGAAAAAATACCATTTTGATGGCCCTCTTGAGTGATTAACTCTGTTATAAGTTCTTTACCTTCATCAGACTTTGTATTTACTGCGATTGATTTCTTGCCTTTGTTCATCTCGGCCCAATAAATGCTATCCCCATGTTTTGTGACAGGCCAGCGTGAAAAATCAAGGCCTCCTAAAATCGGATCAAAACGTATAACTTCAGC
>MDTA01056168.1_pt1 | contig 11458 bp, 9 predicted proteins | sample 811151 | NCBI WGS metagenome assembly MDTA01 (sample SAMN05326648, study PRJNA326480) | marine metagenome | isolation source: seawater | place: Indian Ocean: South | collected 2010 | reverse complement strand
GGTGCGCCTGGCCGGCATGACGATGGTACGTGCCAAAGGCTCAGGCTTCAGAAGAGGGCATGTCGCACAACGACTGACGGACGAGGCGTTGTTCTTCTGTGTATGGTCTGCCTCCGGCTCCGTGCGCGACGGCATTGTTGCCGATCTATCGGGCCAGGCTTAGCTGCCAGAGCATCACGTCCCTGCCAACACCTGAACCGCGGCCTTATGCGCCAACATGATCGTGGTTGCGTTGGTGTTGCTGGTTGTCAGGTTCGGGAAAACGGACGCGTCCGCCACGCGCAGCCCGCCGACTCCGTGTACCCGTAGTCGCTGATCAACTACGCCTTTCGTGGGGTCAGGGTTCATCGCGCAGGTGCCGATGGGGTGGTAGACCGTGCCGGCGCGGGCGCGGAAATCCGCAATCATGTCAGCGTCGCTCATGTCATCCAATGCAGGCGATTCGGCTTGTAACGTGACTTCCCGGACGGCTTCCGTCTATGCGAAACGGCGCAGAAACCGGCCGCCTGCAACTACAGCGTTCAGGTCGGATTCGTCGGACAAGTAGCCTGGGTGGATGCGTGGTGGCGCAAACCAGTCGCGTGGATCCAGTTCGATGAACCCGCGACTCTTTGGCCGTGTGGGGCTGTACGAGAGTATGAACGCGGACTCCGGCGAGAGCCGCAACTGGTCGCCGTCGCCGCCGGTGCTGTAGGCGATGGGGTTGAGGTACAGCTGCAGCTCCGGGCCGGGTAAACCCACATCTGTCTGCACAAAACCGCCATACTGATTCACGCTCAATGCCAGCGGACCCCGCCGCACCATGAGGTAGCGCAATACTGCGAGAGTCAGCCCGCGCCAGTTGCCCAAATCGTCATTGAGCGTAGGTACACGCGAACGAAAGTAGTAGCTGATGGCGAGGTGGTCCTGGAGATTACGGCCAACCTGCGGGCTGTCCACAACCACGGGCACGTTATTGGCTTGTAGCGACTCTCCGGGCCCGATAACCGAGCGCAGCAACAAGTGGGGGCTGCCCAGCGCGCCGGCTGAGAGAATCACTTCCCGCGTCGCGCTGACGCGTTCAAATCGTCCTTTGCGCACGTATTCCACGCCGGTTACGCGCCGGCCGCTCATCAGCAGCAGTCGTACTTCCGCGTTGCGCTCGATGCTAAGGTTGGCGTGCCCCATGAACGGGCGCAAGAACGCATCTGCTGATGAACATCGTTGCCCGTCCTCGGTGGTGACGTGATAAGGCCCGATCCCGAGGCAGGGATTGTCGTCCGCGTTGAAGTCGGCGGTCACGGGCTGACCGAGTTCTACCGCTGCCTGCTGGAACACGCTCGAAAGCGGGTGGTATTGCGCGCTGACGTCGGAGATGGCCAGACCCGCCGGGAGGCTGGCGTTGCCGTTGGCGTCGATCCGCTTCTCAAAACGCCGGTAGTAGCGCTGTGCTTCATTCCACGACCATTGTGTGTTGCCCGCCGCTTGCCAGTCTGCGAAGTCACGGGGATGTGCGCGCACGTAACACAATGCGTTGTTCGAGCTTGAGCCACCGATGACTTTGCCGCGCGGCCAATAGGCGCGGCGGCCGTTGGTACCGGCATCCGATTCGCCCTCGAAACACCAGTTGAAGCGCGGGTCGAAAAATGTGCGGGCATAGCCGAGTGGCAGACGGATCCACGGATGCCGGTCGCTACCACCAGCTTCCAGCAGCAACACGCGTCGGCCACTGGCAGCGACCTTGCCAGCCAATACGCAGCCAGCGGAGCCGGCGCCAACAATGATGTATTCGAAGCGTTGCACGGCGCGCAATTATGCGTCAGCCGGTGCGCTGTACAAGCACTGCCCGACGACATCTTTGCACCTGCCCGCGTCGCGTTACACTTCCCTGCTGGTACTGACACGACACGAGCGGCGGCGCAATGCGATTCGGACTATTCACGAGTATGGGCGGGCAAACCTGGGAACGCGTGCTGGATTTCTGGCAGCACAGCGAGCGCACGGGCTGGGACATCGCCTGCGTGACGGACCACTTCATGCCCAACAGCCCGAGCAAAGAGGGCGACATGCCCGAAGGCTGGTCAATGTTGGCCGCGTTAGCCGCGTCGGTACCGCGCATGCGCGTTGGAACGATCGTCCTAGGCAACACTTACCGTCATCCGGCGGTGGTCGCGAAGATGGCTGCGCAAGTGGACATCATATCGAATGGCCGGCTGCTGCTGGGGATAGGCGCGGGCTGGCAGGAAAATGAGCACGACGCATATGGCATTCCCTTCTACACAATGGGGGAGCGCCTGCGTCGGCTTGATGAGGCATGCGCGGTCATGCGTAGTCTCTGGTCGGAGGACCGCAGCGACTTTGATGGTCAGTACTATCAGCTACGCGACGCACCGCTGCAGCCCAAACCGATTCAGAAGCCGTATCCGGAATTGATGATCGGGGGTGGCGGCGAGAAAGTGACTTTGCGCATCGTCGCGCGTCACGCGGACCACTGGAATGTCTGGGGTGGCCCCAATGTGCTGGGGCAAAAAGGGGCTATCCTCAATCAACACTGTGAGGCGCTGGGCCGCGACCCAACGTCGCTGCACCGCTCCGCCAACATGGCTCTGAAGTTTGCGGACTCCGCGGCCGAGGTGGATGAACTTGCGGCCACCATTGCCAGTCGCATGGGCAAGCACGCGGCAAACGCGGCGGACACGTGCCTGGCCGGATCCGCGCAGCAGATGATTGACAAGCTTGAAGCGCTGCTCGCTGCCGGGGTGACGACTCTGTTTATCCCTACACTGTTCAGGCCGTTTGAGGAGCTGCGCGACGACCTTGATCGCTTCATCGAGGAAGTCGCTCCGGCTTTCAAGGACCGCTTGCCATAGGTTCGGTCTGGCGTCCTCAAGCTCCGATGCCGACGACTCCGGTATGATAATCAACACGCAGCCGGGATTTGCGCTGCGGGTCCTGTGAGGAATTGTTGTGACCAAGCCGCAGTTTGATGTCGCTATCGTTGGTGCTGGTTTTGCCGGCATGTACTTGTTGTATCGTTGCCGCCAGCTGGGATTGACCGCGCACGTTTGGGAAGCGGGCGGCGGGGTCGGCGGCACCTGGTATTGGAATCGTTACCCTGGCGCGCGCTGTGACATCGAGTCCATGCAGTACTCGTATCAATTTGACCAGGACCTGCAACAGGAATGGGACTGGTCTGAACGGTATTCGCCGCAGCCCGAGATCCTGCGTTACGCAGAGCACGTTGCGGAGCGCCACAACCTGTTGGACGGCATCACTTTCAACCGTCGAGTTGCAACTGCGTGTTATGACGAACAGGACTCCACCTGGACCCTGGCGAGCGAAGACGGCGCTGAGTTGACCGCGCGGGTCTGCGTGATGGCGACGGGCTGTTTATCCAAACCCAACTGGCCCGACATCAATGGTCTGGGCAGCTTCCAGGGTGAGGTCCATCACACGGCACTGTGGCCACACACGGGTGTGGACTTCACGAACAAACGGGTTGCCGTCATCGGCACCGGGTCGTCGGCTATTCAGTCGATTCCATTGATAGCGCAGGATGCCGCAGACCTGACGGTGTTCCAGCGCACTCCCAACTATTCGATTCCAGCGCACAACGCGCCCATGGATCCGCAGTACGCCGCGGACATCAAAGCCAATTACGCAGAAATGCGCGCGCGCGCCAAACAATCTGTTCCAGGAATCTACGGCCGTTACAACCCCGACAGCGCCATGGCCGCATCCGCGGAGGAACGGCACGCAGAATTTGAGCGACGCTGGCAGGAAGGTGGGCTGTTGTTCATGGGCGCCTACGGAGATCTGATGTTTGACCAGGCGGCCAACGATTCGCTGGTCGCGTTTGTGCACGACAAGATTCGCGGCATCGTAAATGACCCTGATGTCGCAGAGAAGTTGTGCCCCAAGAACATCATCGGCGGCAAGCGGCTGTGCGTCGATACGAACTACTACGCCACCTATAACCGCGACCACGTCCACCTGGTAGACCTGAGCGAAACGCCGATATCGACGGTGAATGCGACTGGCGTGAATGTCGGTGATACGCAGTACGACGTGGACATCATTGTCATCGCGACGGGCTTCGATGCGATGACTGGCGCGTTGACCAGTATCGACATCCGTGGTCGCGGCGACGCCTCTCTTGGGGAACGCTGGCGTGATGGGCCCAGCAGCTACCTGGGACTTGCGATGGCTGACTTCCCGAACCTGTTCACGGTCACAGGGCCTGGGAGCCCTTCAGTGTTCACGAACATGCTGCCAACCATCGAACAGCATGTTGAGTGGATCACCGACTGCATCATGCACATGAACCGCGGCGACTATCACGCGATTGAAGCGACAAAAGACGCGGAAGAGGCGTGGTGGAACCATGTACAGGAGGTAGGCCAGTTAGGCCTCAAGCAGTCAACGGACAGCTGGTATATGGGCGCTAACGTTGCGGGTAAGCCGCGCGTTTTCATGCCCTATTACGGGGGCTTTCCCGCTTATTGTCAGAAGTGCGAGGAAGTAGTCGGTAATGGGTACGAGGGCTTTGTTCTGAGCTGACTATTGCTCTGAGGTTAGGTTACGTTCAGTGGCGCGGGCGTTCAGTCATGCTCGCGTCCAGTCCCCGTTTTTGCTCGCCCCGGTCTCACGCGGCAAACATTCACTTCCCAGTGAATATGCAAAGTGGCCGTTGAAAACCACGATCTCGAGAGTGCGGTCCGCAACCGGCTGCAGCAACTTGATGGCAAATCCCCGGGCCGCCTGGCCGGCTGCCAGGTTTGGGATACCCTGGCGGCGTACGATGAGTGGGCTCCAGCCGTGATAGCGCCCATCGATGAATACCGCGGCTGCTCTCGGCAGCATGTCCTGGTTGGCTACCACGTAGCCGCAGACCTCACTGCCGTGCCCGAGAGGTGACACCGACTCGGTCTGACCGCGTAGCGTACCGTTGCGTATATAGGTGTTGTGGAGCCCGTGGAGTGCATCTGTTGTGAGTTCCAGGTCCTTGAACATGAAGGCTGGATCCATACCTGGCGCTGGAATCGCGTCACGCAGACCGCTCAACAGCTGGGTGACCAACTGCAGTTGCGGCGTAACGTGGTAAGCACCATGACGACCGGGCAGCGCATGCACAACGGACTTGTCGGTGGTGCGAGATTGCCAATTGCGCGGGTCGTTCGCCGACATCGGGTAATCGACGCATACCCCCATGTGTATGGGCGCACGAATCTGCTGGTCGGGCCTGTAAGTACGCGCGACGCGCTGATGCGGACGCAACGCTTCACTACTCGCGCGATGTTTGTGCGGCCGATGGTCACTCGCGGGCAGACGGGTATCGACTAAACATAGCCATTCGACCGTCTTGCCGCGCGCCTCCAGCGCCAGGGCTATCTCGAAGGCCAACATGCCACCAAAGCTTGCGCCAACCAGTTGGAAAGGCCCATCCGGACATTGCTGCAACAGGGCTTCGGTATGAGTCGCAGCCATCTTGGCCAGTGGCTGATCGCCGAGATCGTCCAGCGATTGCACCAGCGCGATGGGCCCTTGATTTTCCAGGGCATGGGCGATCGGCAGGCGTTCAGTACAACCGTCTGCGTCTCCGTCAGTGGTTGGGGCTCCGGGCTCGACAATTGACGCTGAACTTCGGCTGCCTGCGCACGCAGCGTCGCCGCAAGTGCGAACAACGTGATGGGGAACTCAACACCAAACATGGCCTCTACGTCCGCGACCACGGTGGCGGCCAGCAGAGAATCCCGACCGAGTTTGAAAAATTTGCTGTCTTGGTGAATGTCGGCATGGCCAAAAGCGTCGGCCCAGATTGCCCCCAACTCGCGCAATTTGCGGTCGTCTGACTTTGACAGCGTGTTGGTTGCAAACGGCACCTGCGGAAGACGCAATGCTTGCCGATCAATCTTGCCGCTTGGTGTGCGTGGCAACTGCTCCATGCGGACGAATCGTGCAGGAACCATAACGGCCGGGAGATGTGCGCTCATAAATTCCCTGAGTGCTACCTCGTTCGCTTGATATCCCCTGTCCGTTGTGTAAAACGCGGCCAGCGCCGCCCGGCCCGGTCGACGATTGAAGATGGTGACGGCAGCTTCGCGCAAGCCCGGGACATCGAGCAACAGCATCTCCACGCCTTCGGTGTCGACGCGCACGCCGTTTAGCTTGATGACGGCATCGTCGCGACCGGCGAAGTGCAGGCGGCCTTGTGCGTCCATGCTCGCCCGGTCGCGCGCAGTAAAGGTCAGCTTCCCGGTTTCACGATCCACTGCAAAGTCTGCCGACCTGCCCTGTTGGCAGTTCGACGCCGTCAGAATCGACGATACTGACAGTTTTAGAGGGTAATGCCTGGCCCAGCGGCAGTGAACCGGAGGGCACCTGCATCTCTGGCGTGACAACGGTCGCACACGTGGGCCCTGCCTCGCTGCACGCGTAGACGGCATGCAACGTGGCCTCGGGAAACACGCTGCGCATTGCCGCGACGTCCGCGCCGTAGATGGATTCGCCCGTCATGCTGAGCGAGTCGAGGCCGGGCGCAGTGATACCGGCGTCCGCCGTTGCTGCAAGCGTGCGCAACATTGAAGGCACCATCCGGGCGCATGTGACACCTTGCTTGTTGAACCACGGCAAGACGCCGTGAACCCCCACGCTGTCGATGTCCAGGAGCGCGTATGGCATACCGGCAAACAACGTTGCAAACAACTGATTACGCGAGTTGCCTATTGGATGGACCACGCAGTGCAGGCCGTTTGCGTCCGGCCTCAACATACTCACGTAGTCCTGATAGCGGCTGAGCGATTCAGCCTCTGTCTGCACGCACGGGCGTGGAACCTGCGTAGAACCGGACGTGAACATGATGAGGGCCGCATCGTTCGCGGCTTTGGCTGTGTCGACTTGTGTTTCGTCCGCCAGGCGAGCGCTGGTTGTCAGGCACTGCACCCGCGCGTGCGGCGCCGCTGCTTTTGCCGTTGCCCAGTGACGTGGATGTGCTATGACCGCCTGCGCACCAGCCGCACGTATCATTGTGACCATGCGCTCGATCGGGTTTTTCGGGTCGATAAATGCGAGTGCGTGCTGTGTCTGGAATACACCGAGCGCAGCGGCAAGTCCGTTTTTGCAGTTGTGCGTGACGAGCGCGACCGCAGCATTCGTATCCAACTGTAGATCCGCTAGCGCATCAGCTGTTGTACGCGCGCACCGTGCCAGTTCCGCAAACGTCGTGCCATCGCTCACAGCGCGCCTATGAGGAGCGCGTTCAACCATTGCCGCAAACGCCGCGGCATGGCTCGAATAGCGTGTAAGGTCTACTGTCATGCCTGCTGTTGCGGGTATAAGTGCATTCACGCTGGCGGATCGCACCGCCCATTATTCAATAAATCAGATCCGGGAACATTTTTATGGACGCGAGGGCGCTACACGAGGACGCCATCATCATTGATGGATTGGAAATCAACCGCTGGAGTCGCGACGTGTTCGAGGACATGCGTCGCGGCGGATTGACCGCGGTCAACTGCACTTGTGCGGCGTGGGAGGGTTTTCGCGACACGATGAACAATATCGCGCAATGGAAGCGCTGGTTTCGTGACTATGACGACATCCTGCTGCAGGTTTTTACGACAGAGGATATTCAGCGCGCGAAACGCGAGCAGAAGACAGGCATCTACCTGGGCTGGCAGAACACTTATCCCATCGAAGACCGCATCGAATATCTGGGGGTATTCAAAGCGCTGGGTGTGGGCGTCATGCAATTGACCTACAACACGCAAAATCTGGTTGGCTCCGGCTGTTGGGAGAGTCGTGACTCCGGACTTTCGGACTTCGGTCGCGATGTCATCGATGAGATGAATGCGCTTGGCATCCTCGTGGACTTGTCGCACGTTGGACCACAAACCAGCCAGGACGCGATAGAACATTCAAAGCGGCCGGTGGCATACACACATTGTGCCCCGGCTGCATTTAAACCCCATCCGCGCAACAAGACAGACGAGCAGCTCAAGTTCATTGCAGACCGCGGTGGCTTTGTCGGATATGCAACCTACCCGCCGTTTATGCCGCAAGGTCCCGACAGTACAGTTGAACACTGCGTGGAAGCCCTGGAATACCTGGTGAATCTGGTTGGTGAAGATACGGTTGGCATTGGTACCGACTTTACCCAAGGCCAGGACAAAGCATTCTTCGATTATCTGTCCTCGGACAAAGGTACTGGCCGTGAATTGATTCCGCCGCGGCCCGGTGGCGTCACGATCATGCCGGAGGGGCTCCGAACGATTGGTGAGTTCCCGAATTTGACCGGCACCATGCTGGAGCGAGGCTGGACCGAGACACGCATACGCAAGGTAATGGGCGAAAACTGGATGCGCGTCTTGCGCGATACCTGGGGCGCCTGATTGCTTTCGCGCCGCATGCATTCGCACGCGTGGTGTGTTTCTCCTGTTCGGGGATATCGTTTGCCGCGAATTTGCCATGGTCGCCGTCGCCCTGGTGCGGCGGTTTGCGCTTATGGCAGGAAGTTCGTCGTGTGACTAACGAACAGCGAGCCAACACTTTACACTTGCGCCTGATTTTTCCACGTCGATTCGAATCTCGTCTGTTATGCAACTTCCGTTAGAAGGCGTCAAAGTCCTCGATCTCTCCCACGCATTGGCCGGACCCCATTGTTCGACCATGTTGGCCGATTTTGGCGCGGAGGTGTTCAAACTGGAAACACCGGTAACCGGCGATATTGCGCGCGCGTGGGGCGTGCCGCTGGACGGTGGGGAAAACTCCTACTTTATTGCGCTACACCGCAACAAACGCGGCTTGTCGATTAACCTCAAATCCGAGCGCGGCCGCGAGTTGTTCATGGATTTGATCGAACAGGTCGATGTGGTGCTCGAGAATTTTCGGGTTGGCACGCTGGACAAGCTCGGGTTGGGTTACGAGGTTGCCAAGACGCGTAATCCGGGCATCATCTACACGTCTATCTCCGGGTTTGGTCTCGACGGGCCGTATCGTGATCGCGCCGCGATGGACCTCATCATTCAGGGTGAAAGCGGCATGATCAGCGTCACCGGCGAGCCTGACAGCGCAGGTTCACGATGCGGCGTCTCTATCGCCGATCTGACGGCCGGTATGTATGCGGCGTTTGGGACCTTGATGGCGTTGCGCGTCAAAGAGAAAACCGGGCAGGGCCAACGCGTCGACGTGTCCATGCTGGAAGGTCAGATGTCACTCTTGAGCGTGATGATTTCGTCCTATCTGGCGAGCGGCAATGTGCCGAAGCCAATGGGGACGGCGTATGGGCCTTTATTGCCCTATCAGGCTTTTCCGACGCAAACCGAGAGCTTCACCATTGCGATTGGCAGCGAGAAGTTGTGGAAGGTCTTCTGCCCGTTGATTGGGCGCCCTGACTTGACGAATGACTCACGCTTCAAGACCAATTACGAACGCACCCAGAACCGCGCGCAGCTAATCGATATCCTGACGCAGGTCTTTCTGACCAAAACTTTTGCAGAGTGGGCAGAACTGTTCGAAGCCAACGGCATTCCGTTTGGAGCGCTCAACTCGGTGGACAAGTTGCTGGAGCACCCTCAGGTTAAAGCCCGGGAGTCCATGGTGAGTATCGACCACCCTCGTGCTGGCCCGTATCAGTTGGTGGGTGTACCCGTGCGTCTGTCTGAGACCCCTGGGGCCATTCGGTCACCTTCACCGGCGCTGGGAGAACACACCAGCGCGACGTTACGTGACCTGTTGGGCATGAGTGACGCGGAAGTCGAAGAGTTGCTTGCCGCCGACGTCGCGTTTGGTCAATAGCCCGAGCTAGTCGCTGGCGACGGGGGTGTCCTGACGGGCACCCCATTCGCTCCACGAGCCGTCGTAGATTGCGACGTCAGATTTACCGATCAAATGACAAGCGAAGGCGATCACGCATGCTGTGACGCCAGAGCCACAGGTCGCGACCAGGGGCTTATCGAGTTGAATGCCGGCACCCTCGATGATCGACTTGAGTTGGTCACCATCCAGGAAGATCCGGTTGCCATCCAGTAGCGTCGTGAACGGCAGTGAATGACTGTTTGGAATATGCCCCGACCGCATGCCGGCGCGTGGTTCTGGATCAGCACCGGTGAAGCGCCCGGCGGCGCGTGCGTCGGCCACCTGCTCTGCATCTGTTGTGACATTTGTCAGCAGGGCGTTGATATCCCGCACCAGTGCGGGCCGCAATGTTGCGCTGAATGTGGAGGCGGGGCGCGCCTGAGTGCCGGCTTCCGTCGCACGGCCTTCAGCTTCCCATTGTGGCAATCCCCCGCTTAGCAGTGACACGTTGTCGTGACCGAAGATGCGCATCATCCACCAGGCCCGTGCTGCGCTCTGCAGCCCGTAGACGTCGTACACGATCACGTGGTCGCTGTTACGGACCCCCAACTGCGATAGTTTTGCCGCAAATAATTCTGCGCCAGGCAACATGTGCGAGAGGCTCGTGTCCGGGTCGGCGATGTCGTCGATATCAAACCTGAGCGCGCCGGGAATATGTTTCTCGAGGAATTCTGCATTGCCGTTCCGACCCGTGGTCGGCAGGTGTGAGGTTCCGTCAAACACAACGACATCGTCGCGCCCGAGATTGTCGGCAAGCCATTCGGTAGTGACGAGAGCTTCCGGGTTCTGATAGTTCATGAGCACAACCGCGCATCTGTGCGAAAATTAGCCGTCCATTGTATTTCAAGGGTATGCCGCAGGCGATTGATGAGCTGATGGCCACATCGTTATACGAGACGTCCAAAGAATTTTTTGTACCCACCGAATTGGCTGGTGGCCCATGGTCACGCGACGCGCAGCATGGTGCGGCGCCCGCGGCTTTGATGCTGGACCGCATGTGCGCGACCGGTGTGCCAGGCCGGCTCACGCGTGCAACGATTGAACTGACGCGGCCGGTACCCATGACGCCGCTCACTTTGAATGTCGAGGTGACGCGCAACGGGCGTCAGGTGCAGCGCACTGAAGCCAGGCTGTTTTCGGACGGCGCGCTGGTTGCAAAGGCGGAAGGGCTTCACATCGTGCCGAATCCCACGCTTGAGTTGCCGCTTGATGAGGCGTTGATGCGCAATCCGGACGAGCGGTCCATGCCGCCGCTCGTAGCAGGTGCCGCGCCTGAAGACATTGGTGTTGGCAGGCGTATGACGTTCGCGCGCAACGCCGTCGAGATCCGGGTTGTCGAAAGCAGCTTCACTGAGTACGGGCCGGGGGCCGCATGGTTCCGGCTTTGTGTTCCCGTTGTGAATGATGAGCCGATAAGACCCTGGTCGCGCCTGGCGGCAGCGTGCGACTTCTCGAACGGCGTTTCGCTCATCTTGCCGTGGCGCGAATATCTGTTTGCCAACGCAGATTTGAATATCTCAGCCGCGCGCGAACCCACCGGGGAATGGGTGGGGCTGTCAGCCGTGACGCGCGCATCCGACGACGGTATCGCCATTACGGACGGGCGCGTGTCTGACGAATCCGG
>MDTA01192210.1_pt1 | contig 11459 bp, 9 predicted proteins | sample 811151 | NCBI WGS metagenome assembly MDTA01 (sample SAMN05326648, study PRJNA326480) | marine metagenome | isolation source: seawater | place: Indian Ocean: South | collected 2010 | reverse complement strand
ATATCTGCAATTGTCTCTTCTTCTGGATCTAATTCTAGTGCTTTAGACCAATGAAATCTTGCTTCTACATTATATCCAGATTTCCACAAGGCATCTCCATAATGCTCATTAATTATCGGATCATAAGGCATTAAATCTATTGCGTATTCTAAAAGAGATTTAGCTTCTTCATAAGCTTCAGTCTTAAAGTAGTACCAAGCCATGCTATCAATTATATATGGGTCATTAGGCTTCTGATTCAGTGCTTTTTCAATCATGCCTTTTGCAGTTTCCATATTTATATCTTTATCAATATAAGAGTAGCCTAAATAATTTAAAACATCTGGCTGATCTGAATGCAACTCTAAAGCTTTCAGAAAATGAGACTCGGCTTCTTTCCAGTTTTCTGATCTTTCATAAGCAATTCCAGCTTTAAAGTAAGCTTCCCATAAATTTTTATCATTGATATCTAATCCAAATTCAATTGCTTTTAAATAAACTCTTGAAGCTTCATCCCATTTTGAATCATATCTATAATAGTTTCCTAGACTTAATAGTCCTTCAAACGTATTTCTTGTTTTCAAAAAATTTTCAAGATGATTAATAGCATCTTCATTTTTATCTTCTAAACTATAAAGATCAGAAATTTGAATAGTTGCATACTCACCTAAATAATGATTTTTTGGTATTTCTTTGTAAACTTTTATAGATTTATCATAATCTTCAAGAGAGGTTAGAAGACTTGCTAACATAAAATTTATTTCATGTAAGTTAGGTGATGTTATTGCTGCTAGTTGAAGCATTAAATGAATGAGCTCAGGTTTTAAACCTCTTATCATTGAAGGAGAGTTAAAAAAAACAACGCCGATGCCTTGAAGTTGATTTTCAATTAATCTTCTATTATTTTGATTAATCAAGATCGATGTTAAGTTGCTATCATATTCAGACAAAAACTCATTAATAACTTTCTGTTTTTTATCTTGAAGATTGTTTCTTGTTAAAAAGTTTAAGTATAAATTAATAATATAAAGATCCGAAGATTGATATAAAACTTGATCGTAATAAACTTCAGCTAATTCTATCTCATTAGTGTAATCATATATCAAGGCTTTATGCAGTAATGTTGTTACACGATCACTGTCAGAAGAGATTAAATCAATAAAACCAATACTTTTATCTAATGTTGTAGGTTTTGCCCATACCCATGCCCTTAACAGCCTTACAAAAGAAGTGCTTGATAAATCTCCATGCCAAATACTTGCAAAACTTTGATCAGCTAAATCAAAATTATAAGAATTTAAATAAGAAATCCCATTTACCAGATGTCCTTGAGGAGACTGATTGCTCTTACAACAAGCATTGTTAGATTTATCACAGCCTACTTGAGCAAGCTTAAAAGAATATTGATTTGCACTCTTAAAGTCTCCTTCCAGTAAGCTTAAAAGCAATAACCTATCCAAAGCTAATAAATCTGACGGATTTTTTTTATGAATTTTATGGTAAAATCTTTTTGTTACTCTGTAATCATTCTCGTTATTTGATATCTTTGCTACAAGATAATCACCTACCTCTAAACTACTCTTATTAGTACCTATAGAATAAGAATTTGAAGAAAACAAACTGAAGAAAAATAACAATATAATTAATTTTTTTAACATTCTATTTATTGTCTTCTACATATTTGAATATTTCGGTCCTCCACCACCTTCTGGTGTGACCCAATTAATGTTTTGAGAAGGTTCTTTAATATCACAAGTCTTGCAATGAATGCAGTTTTGACTATTTATTACAAATTTTGGATTGCTTTCATCTTGTTCTCGCTGGATCTCATATACGCCTGCAGGACAATATCTTTGAGCAGGCTCATCAAACTCTTCGAGTGTATAGTTTATCGGCAAATCTGGATCTTTGAGATGTAGATGGACAGGTTGGTTTTCTGTATGGAAAGTTCCTGTTAAATAAACTGAACTTGGTCTATCAAAAGTTAAAACTCCATCAGGTTTGGGATATTCAATTTTTTTTGAATTTTTTGCAGAGACTAAAGTCTCATGATCTGAGTGTTTATGTCTTAAAGTAAATGGCAGTTTGCCTCTGAACAAGATTTGATCTAGACCAGTCAATATGGTTCCAATAATTCTTCCATAATTTGTGAGAAAAGGTTTAACATTCCTAGCCGAGTGAAGCTCTTTATAAACCCAACTTTCTTTAAAATAAGATTCATATGCTGACAAATTATCAATTTTGCCAAGCTCTAAATCATTAATTACTTCTGCAGCAATCATTCCACTTTTCATTGCAGTATGAGTTCCTTTTATCTTAGGCATATTTAATGTTCCTGCATTACACCCTATTAATAGTCCTCCTGGCATTGACATTTTAGGCAAGCTTTGAAGACCTCCCTCAATTAATGCTCTAGCTCCATATGAAATTCTTTTTCCATTCTTGAGTATTTTTGAAATTGATGGGTGAGTCTTGAATCTTTGAAATTCTTCAAATGGGGAAATATAGGGATTTGAATAATCTAGACCGATAACATAACCAATAAATATTTGTTTATTTTCAGCATGATATAAAAAACTTCCTCCATAAGTATTATTATCTAAGGGCCATCCAGTTGAATGAAGGACAAGACCTTCATCATGATTTTCTTCAGGAACTTCCCATATTTCCTTTAACCCAATTCCATACTGCTGAGGGTCTGAATCCTTTGATAAATTATATTTACTAATTAGCTGTTTTCCAAGATGTCCGCGACATCCCTCTGCAAAGATTGTTACTTTAGCATGTAGTTCAATTCCAGGTTCAAAAGAGTCTTTTTTTTCTTTATTGATGTCTAAACCCATATCATTTGTTGCAATACCCTTTATTGAGTCATCATCATTAAACAAAATTTCAGATGCTGCAAAACCAGGATAGATTTCTACTCCCATATTTTCTGCAACCTGGGCTAACCATCGGCACAAATTAGCAAGACTTACAATATAATTTCCTTTATTATGTTGAACAGGCGGCAATAACCAAGTAGGCCAACTAAAACTACCTTTTTCAGAAAGAAATAATAATCTCTCTTTTGAAACCTTGGTTTTGATCGGACAACTTTCCATTTCTTTCCAGTCAGGCAATAACTCATCTAATGCCCTTACTTCAAAAACATTTCCGCTAAGAATATGAGCTCCAATCTCTGACGACTTTTCGACAATACAAACATTTTTATCTGCATTAAGCTGTTTGAGTTTGATTGCTGTTGCAAGACCGGAAGGTCCAGCCCCTACAATAACAACATCATACTCCATTGATTCTCTCTGAGAATTAGTATCCATAAAACCTATATATATTTAATTTATTGGTATTATAATTCAAATTAATTAATTAGATGAATAATTCAAAGATATCAGAGTCGATTAAACTTCTAAGTTTATTTAGAGAAAATGGGGTAGATGAAATTATAGCAAATACCTCTTCTAATCGCGTAAAAAACACTGAAAAATCAACAAAAAAATCTTTGATACAAAAAAATGATACTATAAATAGAGATAATAGCATGCCTAATGAACGGATTGATAAAATTAAATCTATCGAAGAATTGAAGTCATATATGGCTAATTTTCAAGGCTGTGAATTATATAAGAGTTCTACAAACATGGTTTTTTCAGATGGAAATCCAAAATCAAAAATTATGTTAATAGGAGAAGCGCCAGGACATGATGAGGATATTCAAGGTAAGCCATTTGTTGGCAGGAGTGGAAAGCTTCTTGATAAAATGCTAGAGGCAATAGAATTAAATAGAGAAAAAGTTTATATTGCTAATATTATTCCTTGGCGACCTCCAAACAATAGGAGGCCTACTGAAGAAGAAATAGAAATTTGTTTACCATTCATAAAAAAACATATTGAATTAATTAACCCAAAAGTACTTATGTTACTAGGTAGTACCGCAACTTTTGCATTACTTAAAAATCCTGAAGGAATTACTAAAGTTAGAGGAAAATGGGTAGATTTAATTTTAGATAATATAACAATTCCAACTTTGCCAACTTTCCATCCTGCATTTTTATTACGTCAACCTGCACAAAAAAAACATGTATGGGAAGACTTAAAGTCTCTTAAAAAAAGAGTTTCAAAATAAACATTGATTAATTCAGATAATAACTTTTTTCAATTTGATCTTCCGTATAATCAGCCGGTTGCTGGAGTAGATGAGGTAGGTAGAGGCTCCCTTGCTGGTCCAGTTGTTGCGGCAGCAGTCATTATAGATATTAACAATATTCCAGATAGAATTAATGACTCAAAAAGATTATCAAAAAAAAAGAGGTTAGAGATATCCAATGAAATCATTAAATATTCCATATACTCGATTGCTGAAGCTAGTGTAGAAGAAATAGATCAAATAAATATATTACAAGCATCTTTACTAGCGATGAAGAGAGCCATTGAAGGTTTGTCAAAAAAACCAAAGACAGTATTAATAGATGGAAACTTTAAACCTAAAACGAATTTACCAACGCATACAATTATAAAAGGAGACAACAAATCTCTTGCCATTGCAGCATCTTCTATCATTGCTAAAGTATATAGAGATAATTTGATGACTGATTTATCCAATAAATATCCTGAATATCTTTGGAATAAAAATGCAGGCTATGGAACAAAAGAGCACCTCTTAACAATAAAAAAATGTGGGATTACCCCAATTCATCGCAAATCTTTTAAACCAATACACAATATATTGAATTAAAAAAATTATTTAAGTTATTGATTCTAAATTATTATTGACCTTGAGTCTATTTTGAATCATATTGACCACCGTAAAATCGGTCAAAAAATATGAGCATAAAAGAATCTCGGAATAGAATTATTTGTGGAGACACAGTTGATGAGTTGAAAAAACTGAAAGAAAATTCTGTTGATTTAATCTTTGCAGATCCTCCTTATAACCTTCAACTAGATCAAGACCTAGTAAGACCTGACAATTCAAAAGTAGATGCTGTTAATGATGAATGGGATCAGTTTTCGAGTTTTACAGAATATGACAAATTTTCAAATGAATGGCTAACGGAAGTAAAACGAGTTTTAAAGCCTACTGGCAGCTTTTGGGTTATTGGATCCTACCATAACATATTTAGAATTGGATATTTAATGCAAAATTTAGGGTTTTGGATTTTAAATGATGTCATCTGGCAAAAGGCAAATCCTATGCCTAATTTTAGAGGTAAGAGATTCACTAATGCACATGAAACTTTGATATGGGCATCTAAAAATAAAGAATCAAAAAAATATACCTTTAATTATGAAGCAATGAAATCAATTAATGAAAATATTCAGATGAGATCAGATTGGTATTTACCAATATGTAATGGTGGTGAAAGATTAAAAAACAAAAATGGTAAAAAAGTACATCCAACTCAAAAACCTGAAGCTCTACTGCATAGAATAATAATATCTTCTAGCAATCAAGGTGATTTAGTCTTAGATCCTTTCTTTGGATCGGGAACTACCGGAGCAGTGGCAAAACTACTTTCTAGAAATTTCATAGGTATAGAAAAAGACTCAAACTATATAAAACATGCAAAAAATAGAATAAACAAGATAACGCCATATGAAAATGAATCTCTTAAAGTTACTGCCTCTAAAAAAGCTGAGACACGAATTCCATTTGGTTGGCTTATAGAAAGAAAATTACTAGAACCAGGAACACTTTTGTTTGATCAAAAAAGAAAATTCAAAGCTAAAGTTCGGGCTGATGGATCCTTAGTGAGTGATAGGAATACAGGTTCAATTCATCAAATTGGAGCTGAAGTTCAAGAGGCCTCAGCGTGTAATGGTTGGACTTTCTGGCATTTCGATGTTGAAGGCGAATTAAAACCAATTGATTTATTACGTCAAAAACTTAGATCAGAACTAAATTAAATTATGCATTTCTAAAGTTTTTTTACTCATAGTTGTAAGTGGGTAACTACTTAAATTTTGAAGGTTAATCCATCTTGATTTTGAAGTTTTCTTTAATTTTGACGAGTTTCCACTAAGTTTTGATAAATATATTGAATTAAATAAATCGATATGGGTAAACGAATGACTGAAAGAGATCTCAGATTTTTTCCATTTAGTATTTTTAATTGGGGAATTTAAATTAATCTCATATGTTTCCTCCTTATTCCATTCTGTAGAAGGCAGTTCCCATTGATCTTTTAATATATTCTTATCTTTTCTTTGAATTAAAAGTACAGATTTATTATCTTTAATTGCCAAGTATGTAACGCATTTTAATTTCTTTTTTTTCAACCTTTTTTTTGGAAGAGGTATAGAAAGAGTCTTATGTGAATTATATGCAATACAGTGTTTAGAAATTACACATTGAAGACAATCTGGTTTCTTTGGTTTACAAATAGTTGCACCTAATTCCATTACTCCTTGGGTATAATTTCTATTATTAGAATTTGGACAAATTGCTTCTGCAAATTTATAAATAGTTCTAAGATTTTTTTCTATTGCTCCTTCTAATCCAAAGAATCTAGCAATAACCCTTTTAACATTTCCATCTATTGCTATCGCTTTTTTATTAAATGCAATTGAACGAATAGCGGCTGCAGTATAATCTCCAACACCCGGTAATTTTTTTAACTCATCTTCTTTCACAGGAATCTTTCCATTATAATCTGATACAATAATTTTTGCTGATTTTAATAAATTTCTACCCCTACTATAGTAACCAAGGCCTTGCCAAAACACTAAGATTTCATTGTGATTAGCTCTGGCAAGAGTCTTTAAAGAGGGCCACTTGTCAACAAATCTTTCAAAGTAAGGTATGACAGTTTTTACCTGAGTTTGCTGTAACATAAATTCACTAACAAAAACCAAATAGCTAAAGTTATCTTGCGATATTCTAGTCCTCCAAGGTAACTTTCTTTTATTTTTCGAAAACCAAGTGACTATTTCTTTTGAAAAATAATCTTTTAAATGACTTGATACACAATATTCGTTTATAATATTGTTCCTTTGCATTAGTAATTTATGTCCTATAAAAAAAAATATTTTGGAGCTCAAATTTTATCAAATTTCTTACCGGATGAAGTAAAAAAAATACTCAAAAAAAGAGGTTTTACAGAACTAGAGCTGCTTAAAAACTGGGAAAATATAATACCCATTGAGTATATATCTAAAATTTCTCCAATAAAAATCAAACAGAATAATAAAGTTGAAGGGGGCAGTCTCGTTCTTAAAGTTGATCCTAGTATTGCCTTTGCAATTGAACATGAAAAAGAAAAAATTATCAAAAAAATCAATTCATTCTTCGGATATCAAGCAATTATGAAACTAGAATTAATCCAAGAAAAAATAGAAAGTAAAAGTGAAAATTTATCTAACAATAACAAATCATTAAATGATAAAGCTAATATATCTGATAGGTATTCTGAAGAACTTATTGAATACCCTGAACTTAAAAATTATTTTCAAAAAATAGCCTCGAAGATTAAAAAAAACTAATTTTGAACAAATTTTAATAATAGCTTCTGAAATTATAATTATAGCTATAAAAAAAGTGAAAATTAAGTATATTCAACATGTTGTGTATTTAATTTAGAAATACACACTAAATATGGTCATAATACACTACATATGAAACACTTTTTTAAATTTGCCTTAGTTTGCTTAATAATCTTTGTAGGAGTTTTAAAGACTCCATTTGCAAATGACACCCTTAAAGGAATGCAGTTGGGTAATGATGATGCACCTATAACTGTAATCGAGTATAGATCACTGACTTGTAGTCATTGTGGAGAATTCAGTAAAGTCACTTTTCCTGAATTAAAAGAAAAATATATCGATACGGGTAAAATTAAATTTGAATTAAGACCTTTCGCACTAAATGCTACTGATCTTAATGCTTTTAAATTACTTCATTGTGCAAATGAAAAAGATTTTTTTAGTTTGGAAAAACTTCTTTTTGAAGATCAGCAAAAATGGATAGTTTCATCTTCAGTCGATGAAAATACGGAAGCATTAAGAAAATATGGGTTATTATTTGGGATTACAAAAGATCAATATAACTCCTGTCTTGAAGATGAAGAAATTACAGATTTTATTATTACAATGAGGATGGAAGGATCACAGAAATATAATATTAGCTCTACCCCATCATTTGTAATTAATGATGAAGTTTACGGTGGATATAGAAATTTTGAAGATTTTGAAAAGATTATTCAAAAATCGGTTAACTAGTTAAATGAAATTTAAAAAAATAAAAATTCTAGGCTTTAAATCTTTTGTAGATCCTACTGAAATTATTATTGAAGACGGATTAACGGGTATTGTTGGACCTAATGGATGCGGAAAATCAAATGTTGTAGAGTCACTCCGATGGTGCATGGGAGAAACATCTGCTAAAAGCATGAGAGGTTCCGGAATGGAAGATGTTATTTTCTCAGGTACCGTTGATAGACCTGCAAGAAACAATGCTGAAGTAACTATATATCTTGATAATAATGAAAGAAAAGCTCCAGCAGAATTTAACAGTGAAGAAGAAATACAAGTTAGAAGAAAGATAGAAGTTGAAAAAGGTTCTGAATATCGAGTAAATGGTAAAGAAGTTCGAGCGAGAGATGTTCAAAGATTATTTGCCGACCTATCTACTGGCGCTCATTCCCCATCGCTCATAAGTCAAGGAAGAGTTGGAGCTCTTATAAATGCAAAGCCCATTGATCGCAGATCAGTTCTTGAAGAAGCAGCTGGAATATCAGGCCTTCACTCAAGAAGACATGAGGCAGAGCTTAAACTAAAAGGTGCAGAAACAAATCTTCAAAGACTAAAAGATATAATGAAGCAACTTAATGCTCAAATTAATAGCCTAAGAAAGCAGGCTGAGCAGGCAGAAACATACAAAACTATTTCAGAAGAAATAACTCAATTAGAAGGAATAGTTATGTATCTAAAATGGTACAATCTGAAAGATTCTTTCGAAAAATCAGATGAAGACCTAAAGAATAGTGAACAGTCAATCCAAAAATTTACTTTACAAGTATCTCAGGCTGCAAACGATCAAGCTAAGGCAAGTGAGAAAATTCAGCCTTTAAGAGAAAATGAAATTGAAGCAGCAGCAAGATTAAACAGAATAAATCTAGAGAGAGAATCTCTTGATCGCGAAGAGGAAAGAGTTAAAGAAGTTAAGAGAACTTTAGAGCAATCAATTCAACAGATAATTAGCGACTTAGAAAGAGAACAATTTCAAATAAATGATGCCTCAAAAGACTTAGAGGCTTTAAATGCGAGAAAAACTGAAACAGATATCGATCATGAAATTGGGCAAATAGATAATGAACAAATTGAAAAACTAAAGGTTGAGAAAGATCAACTTGAATCAAGAATAGATGAACTTGAAAAAGATATTGAGAAATACAATAGCATTAAATCTTCTAAAAGAGACGAGTGGCAAAGAACCGTTATTTCTGAAGAAAACTTAAAATCTAGACAATCTACACTGAAAGAGGTTGAAGGATATGATAGTCCTGATAACTGGACGAGACAATTTAGTGAAAAGTTTTATGAAAGTATGAATCAGATTACCCAAAAGGTGACCGAAGCAGAGCAAATTTCTATAAATGCTAAACATGCTTATGATAAGGCTAGTTCTGATGCAAAAGATGCGGCAACTCTATCTTTAGAATTAAGAGAAAATTTAAGGCAAAAAGATGTTGAGCAGAAATTTAGTGATTGGCACTATGAATTCCAAAAACTTAATAAATCAATTCAATCTTCTGAGAAGCATATTAGTGAACTAACCCAAAGAAGAAAAAATTCTGAAGAAGAACTTCTTAAAATTGCAAACAAGCCAGAAGAGATTGCAGAAAAAAGGGGTCAACTTATTGAGACTAAGGGTTTTGCAGAAACCGAAAGAAAATTTGCTGCCGATAGGCTAGCTGAAGCTGATAACGAACTAAAACAATATGAAACAGTTCTAAGAAAAGCACAAAACGATTTAGCTAATGTAAGAGAATCTAAAGGTCGAACTGAAGCTACTAAGGAATTAGCTGAGGCAAGATTGAAGGAACTGGATGATGAGTCTCAAGAAAAATTTAATTGTAAGCCTGATGGAATTATAGAGTCTCTTTCCATTACAGAAGATCTTGAAACAATGCAATCAAACATGGAAAGAACTGAAACAAGACTAGAAAGACTAAAACAACAACGTGAAACTTTAGGTGCTGTGAATTTGAGAGCTGATCTAGAAACAAAAGAAATCGATGAAGAACTAGAAAAAATGAATATAGAAAAAGATGATCTAGAATCTGCAATTAAAAAAATGAGAACTTCTATCGAAGATATCAATAAAGAAGGAAGGGTAAGACTTCTAAAGGCTTTTCAAACAGTAAACACACACTTCAAAGAAGTATTTGTAAAATTATTCAATGGTGGAAAGGCACATCTAGAATTAATTGATGCTGAAGATCCATTAGAAGCAGGTTTAGAAATGATGGCAAGTCCTCCTGGAAAAAAACTCCAATCCATGTCTCTCTTGTCTGGAGGTGAACAGGCCTTGACTGCCCTTTCATTGATATTTGCAGTCTTCTTAACTAATCCTTCTCCTATCTGTGTATTAGATGAGGTCGATGCTCCGCTTGATGATGCAAATGTGGAAAGATTCTGTAATTTACTTAACCACATTACTGAAAAAACAAATACTAAATTCCTTATAATTACTCACCACGCATTAACAATGTCTCGTATGGATAGATTGTTTGGTATAACAATGGCAGAAAGAGGTGTAAGTCAGATCGTCTCAGTTGATTTAAAACGTGCAGAGGAAATAGGTGCTGTCGCCTAATATGGTTGACGATAACAAAATCAAATCTCTAGATCAAAGAATTCAAAAGGCAAAATACAACTCGAATCTTGGGGAAAATAATCCTCCAAGCCCTATGGGGAAAGTAATGAAAGTAGTGGTAGAAATTGTCGCAGCTATGGTTGTGGGAGTAGTGATTGGAATGCTATTGGATAATTATTTTGATACACGCCCAATTTTTATAATTATTTTCTTTTTACTAGGTAGTGCAGCAGGTATTCTCAATGTTTTTAGGGTTGCAAAAAGCCTTCAAAAAAACTAAAAAATAACATCCATGGCTGCAGATAAACTCATAGATCCGATACACCAGTTTGAAATAACTAAACTATCTAATATTGAGATTGGTGGTCTTGATATCTCATTTACAAACTCTTCACTATTTATGTTCCTAGCAATAGGAGCGACTATGCTACTCTTTACTCTTGGTCTTTCCAAAAGATCAATTATTCCTGGAAGAATGCAAATGCTATCCGAGCTATCTTATAATTTTATTGCCAATATGCTTAGAGATCAGGTTGGAGACCAAGGCAGATCCTTCTTTCCTTTCATATTTTCTTTATTCATGTTTATTTTCTTTTGTAACTTTATTGGATTAATACCCTACACTTTTACAGTTACTAGCCATCTTATTGTAACATTTGCTTTT
>MDTA01228496.1_pt1 | contig 11461 bp, 10 predicted proteins | sample 811151 | NCBI WGS metagenome assembly MDTA01 (sample SAMN05326648, study PRJNA326480) | marine metagenome | isolation source: seawater | place: Indian Ocean: South | collected 2010 | reverse complement strand
CCAGCTTTGTCTTTGAACTGTGTCATTCGATTCAACCATCCCATTCTTGTAACGCAATTAAATATCCAAGCTAACTCTGAATGGGCGGATACACTGCTTTGATTAAATATTACACTATTCTTTGGATCTATACCGGATGCTATATAAGTCGCTGCAACTTCTAAAGTATTTCGTTTTAAAATCTTAGGGTCTTGTTTTACGGTTATCGCATGTAAATCCACTATACAAAAAAAACAGTTATAATCATTTTGCATTCTTACAAAATTCTTTATTGCTCCCAGATAATTTCCAATGTGTAAATCTCCTGAAGGTTGAACACCGGACAAAATAGTTTGATTTTTACTTTTATTCATTTTTTTAAAATATTTTTAATTTCAGAATATTTAAATGGCTTGTAAAATGAAATTAATATTAAATAAATTAATATTGAAGAAATCACTGAAAATACTAGAGATATAATTTCATTATATTGTGAAAAATCTGATATTTCTGAAATATATTTTGAAACATTATAAAGATATAAGTACATTAAAAAAGAAGCTGATATAATTACAACTATTGGTTTAATCATTTTAGAGCTCATTTTGAAATAATTATTCCTTTTTAAGTTAAAATGTAAAAGTATCACACTGATCCAAGCAGAAAGACTTGTTGCAATAGCAATTCCAACAAAACCTATACTCATAAAAAGAATAATACCTAGTATTGTATTTAGAATGAGATTTAAAGCCGTAATATAAAGTGTGGGCTTAGCATTTTCATATGCAAAAAAAATTGGGGTATAAATCTTCATAATTATGAACGCAACCAGACCGTAACTATAATATTTTAGGGCGTTAGAGGTATAAACTGTAGAGTTTTGATCAAACTCACCTCTTTCGAATAATGTAGAAACAATTTGATCAGATAATACAAAAATACCAATTGAGGCAGGTATAGAAAATAATAAAGCATAAATAAGAGTTTCCTCAATTGTTTGATTTATGTTTTCTTGATTTTCTTTTTTTATCTTGCTAGAAATTGATGGCAAAAGCGCAATACCAATTGCAATACCAATTAGAGCCAAAGGCAATTGATAAATTCTGTCTGCATAATATAAATATGAAATTGCGCCGCTTTCAAATGAAGCAATGATAGTTCCAATTAATACATTTATTTGAAGTAGCCCAGACGAAAAGAAACTAGCTGAGAAAAGATTAGTAAATCTTTTTGTATATGAATTTAAAAAGTTAAACGAAAAAGAAATATTAATCTTTGCTCTAAGTAAAGAGAGATACAATATGATTACTTGTAAGATACCTCCTAAAACCACACCCCAAGCCAAAAAGGTAAGATAATTTTTACTATTATAAAACGCGATTATGATAGATAAAATTAGTGTTATATTTAAAATTATTGGTAGAGCTGCTGATAATGCAAATTTGTTATTTGAATTCAAAATAGAAGAGTAAATTGAAGAAATACTAATAAAAATTAAAAATGGGAATATTATTCTTGAGACCCTTACGAGTTCTTCAAATTTACTCGCATCATTAGAAAACCCAGGTGCAATTAATCTTATAAAATTTGGCATAAAAATTTCAATTAAGACAACTAAAAACAAAGCACTTAAAAAAAATATTATTAAAATATTACCTGCGAATTTTTGAGCTTCATAAGTTAAATTTTCGTTAACGAGCTTTGTATAGATAGGTACAAAAGCTGAGTTGAGAGCTCCCTCAGAAAAAATTCGTCTAAAAGTGTTTGGAAATCTAAATGCGACAAAAAATATATCAGCTAATAATCCTGTACCTAAAAAATTTGCGATAAATATGTCTCTTAAAAAACCAAAAATTCTACTTATGGAAGTAAAAAAAGAGTAAATGATTGAAGACTTCAAAATATTCATATAGGTGTTGTTAATTATTATATTTTGATTTAAATAACGTCAAAAAAAGCACCAGGTCCAATATATATCTTTTGAATTTGAAAAGCAGGTAAAAACCTATATAAAATTTAAAAAAAATCTTATGACTAAAAAAGACAGAGAAGAGCATTTTAGCGAAAAAGAGGCTTTAGTTTTCCACGCACAAGGGAAGCCTGGAAAGATCGAAATCAAGGCAACAAAGCCCCTCGAAACGCAAAGAGATCTATCTCTTGCGTATTCACCAGGAGTTGCTGCTCCTGTTAATGCCATAGCCGAGAATACTAGTTCAGTATATGATTTTACAAGTAAAGGAAATTTAGTTGCAGTTATTTCTAATGGAACTGCAATATTAGGGCTTGGAAATTTAGGCGCTCATGCCTCTAAGCCTGTTATGGAAGGTAAGTCTGTATTATTCAAAAGGTTTTCAGATATTGACTCAATAGATTTAGAAATTGACACAGAAGATGCAGATGAATTTATAAATTCAGTAAAATACTTAGGTCCATCTTTCGGAGGAATAAATTTAGAAGATATAAAAGCTCCCGAGTGTTTTATTATAGAAGATACGCTTAGAGAAATAATGGATATACCAATATTTCATGATGATCAACATGGGACTGCTATAATATCTGCTGCTGCACTACTTAATGCCTTGGATCTTACTGGCAAGAATATCAAGGATGTTAAACTTGTTGTGAATGGCGCGGGAGCAGCTGGCGTTGCTTGCTTAGAACTTTTAAAAGCTATGGGAATGCCAAATAAAAATGCAATACTTTGTGACACTAAAGGTGTAATTCATACTGAAAGAACAGAAAATCTAAATCAATGGAAATCTGCTCATGCAGTTAAAACAAGTCTTAGAACACTCGAAGACGCCTTAAAAGGTGCGGATGTTTTCTTTGGATTGTCTATTGGAAATATTGTGAGTGAAAAAATGGTTTTATCAATGAATAAAAATCCAATAATTTTTGCTATGGCAAATCCTGAGCCAGAAATACTCCCAGAAAAAATAAAAGAATGCAGACAAGATGCAATTATAGCAACTGGTAGATCTGACTATCCTAACCAAGTGAATAATGTTTTGGGCTTTCCCTATATCTTCAGAGGTGCCCTCGATGTCAGAGCTAAAACAATTAATCTAGAAATGAAAATTGCAGCAGCAAAAGCTATCGCTGATCTAGCAAAAGAAGATGTTCCTGATGAAGTAGCTAGTGCATATCCTGGTCAAAGACCCCAATATGGCCCAAATTATATTATTCCTTCGCCATTTGATCCAAGATTAATAAGTAAGGTTCCTCCAGCTGTGGCAAAAGCAGCAATGGATACTGGTGTTGCAAGAAAAGCGATCGTTGATATAGAAAACTATACTAGCGAGTTATCTGCTAGGTTGAATCCCTCAGCTGGGCTGTTGCAGAAAGTTTTTCAAGAAGTAAAGGAAAGTCCAAAAAGGGTTATATTTACCGAGGGTGAAGAGGAGGACATGATACGAGCAGCAGTGATTTTTCTTAACAATGGAATGGGAACTCCAATTTTAATTGGAAGAGATGAAATCATTAGAGAAAAAATGCAGTCAATGGGGTTAGAGTTTTTCGATCAAATGGAAATTCATAGTACTAGAAATAAATCTGAACATGATCGATATGCCGATCATATATATGAGAGATTACAACGAAAAGGTTTTTTAAAGAAAGACTGTCTAGAGTTACTGATAAGGGAAAGAAATGTCTTTGCGGCATGTATGGTTTCTCTTAATGAAGCTGACGCAATGGTATGTGGCTTGACGCGAAGCTATGCTGCTTCACTTGAAAGTATTGAGTATGTGTTAGATCCAATTCCTAATAAAACTATACTTGGAATGACTGTAATGCTGTGTAATGGACGAACTATTTTTGTAGCTGACTCAAACGTACATGATATGCCAAACGCTTCGCAATTGGCAAATATAACCCAGGAAAGCGCAGAAGTAGTAAGAAAAATATTTGGTATTGAACCACGTGCGGCTTTGGTTTCTTATTCAAATTTTGGTAAACCATTCACAGAAAGATCTGTTTATATGCGGGACGCAAAGAAAATTTTGGATCAGAGAAATTTAGATTTTGAATACGATGGTGAAATGGGTGCAAATACTGCATTAAATGAAAATTTAATGAATTTATATCCTTTTTGCAAACTGTCTGGCCCAGCTAATCTTCTAATAATGCCAGCAATACATAGTGCCAGTATATCAACAAAAATGCTTCAAGAGCTTGGAGGTGGAACACTTGTTGGACCTTATTTAGTTGGTTTTAAAGAGAGTATCCAAATAGTACCTCTAGGAGCTAACGTTTCTGACATTGTTAATTTGGCAGCTCTTTCAGCTTACAAAAGTTAATCTCTTAAAAAATTAGCGATTTCACTTATTGCTTTTTTTGACTCTGGCAAAAATTCAAATATTTGCCAAACATGAGGCAGATTCTTATATTTACTTAGAGAAATTTTGTTATTACCTTTTTTCATTTTATTGCACAATTCGACCGAGTCGCTATAAAGAATTTCAATATCACTTACCTGTATTAATGTATCTGGAAAATTTAAATACTCAGCAAAGACAGGTGATATCAGAGGATCTCTATAATTTTGATTAGGGGCATACCATTCCTCTACTGTTCTTTTCATAGATTTAGCAGTATTAAGCCAATCATCATAAGAAAGATAAGGATCAGATTTTGAATTATCTTTGATACTACTTCCTTCTCCAGTGAGATCAGTCCATGGTGAGAGTAAAAACAATTTTGAAGGAAGCGTAATTTTTAATTTTTGTAATTTAAGCGCAGAAACTAGGGCTAAATTACCCCCAGCAGAGTCGCCACCAAAGTAAATATTCTCACTATAAAAACCTTTTTTTAACAACTCTTTGTAACTTGATACTGAATCATTGATAGCTTGAGGGAAAGTACTTTCTGGTGACAAAGAATAATCAATTGCAAAAATCTGAATATGTGATTTTTTTGCAATTGAAATCAGCATGTTCTGATGTGTTTCAGGTGAGCCAGCAATATAACCACCACCATGAAAATATAAAATACACCTTTCTTGATTAAAACTTTTATGGTTAATATGAAGAGTTCTTATATTGTCTAAGAAGATTTCACATATTTCTAAATCAGATTTTTTTTTATTAAAAATAAAATATTGCAAAGATTTAGAAAAAAATGACTGAGTTTCGTCAGTATATCCGTTTTGATTCATCATTTTTCTAGCTTCAGTGTAAGAACGTTCTTCGACTGGGGGTTGAACATTTTTAATATATTTTTTTAGAAAAAAATTTAATATCTGTGATTGTAAGCTCATAAATTAAATACGAGTTTTCTGATCAAGTTTATCCCATAAAAATGATGCAATATCAATTTTGTATAATCTTTTAATTTCCTGTATGCATGTAGGTGATGTGACATTAATTTCGATAAGATACTTACCAATTACATCAATTCCTACAAAAAAAAGGCCTTCAGTTTTAAGGTAATGTTTAATTTCGTTGCAAATAATCTCGTCTTGCTTAGTTAACTTAGTTTTTTCACAATTACCGCCCACGTGTATATTAGACCTGATCTCGTTACGTTTTGGCATTCGCTTTATTGCTGCTACGGGTTCTCCGTCGATCAAAATAATTCTTTTATCGCCATCTTTAACTTGAGAGATAAATTTTTGTAATATAAAAGGCTCCTGTTTATTAAGAATAAAATTTTCAACAATTTGATTGAAGTTTTTATCTTTTTTACTGAGCAAAAAGACACCTTCTCCTCCATTGCCGTAGAGTGGTTTAATGACAGATGTTCCATGTTTATTTAAAAATAAATTAACTTCATTTTTTGATCTTGTAATAATAGTTGGAGGTATAATGTTTTTATATTTTAGCATTGAAATTTTTTCTGGAGCATTTCTTATTCCTTGAGGATTATTTATTATTCGAACTTTATGACTAATTTGCTCTAGAAGATGCATTGAAGAAATATATTCCATATTATATGGCGGATCTTGTCTTACAAAAATATAATCAAATTTATCAAGATTTGTAGATTGCAACTTACCAAGTGAAAAGTCATTTAAGTTATTTTTTTTGAATTTTACTTCTCTGGTCATGGCATACACAGAGTTATTTTTAAATGTGAGTGACCCTGGTAAATAATAAAAATTTCTATTTTTTCTTTTCTGAGATTCAAAAATAATCGGTAAAGTACTATCGGTTTTTAAATTTAAAGACTCAATTGGATCTAACTGAAAACCAACATTCATAAGACTAATCAGTATTATCGGTTAAGGTTATATAATCAATAACTTCTTTAACGCCAAAAACTTCACTTGCAATATCTGTAACTTTATTTTTTTCATCCACTGATCTTGCTATACCGATGATATACACAACTTGATTCACGGTTTCGACATTATAGTTAAGAGAGTTTACTTCTTCATCTAATATCAGTTTGCCGGATACTTTTGTACTTATAATCAGATCATCTGCAAAATTAAGTATGTTATCTGAATTACTAATTTGAATCTCATTTATTACAGTCTTTACACCTTTAGCCCCCCAAGCTATGCGCGTTGCTTCTATTTTCAAATTAATAGTTTTTACTGTTCCTGTAAGTAAGACTCTACCCTGAGAAACTTCAACATCAACGTTAAAAAAAATGTCTTCGCTTTGATCGAAGTAAGAATTTTTAATTACAGCTTTTATAATTGCGTCATCAACAAATTCTCCGATTGACCTTTCCTCTTTTGTAACAGTGACAACTTTTGCTGCTGTTCCCGTTACAACTTTGGCGCAACTAGATAAAAAAAATGAGGATACTAAGAAAAATATTAAAATAAGATATTTTTGTTTTATTAAAATCATGTTCTTAATATTTATATAGCAAATTTCAGATTATTTCTTTTTTTTTATTAACATTTGATATATTTCTCTTTTGGTAACTTTATGTACCATTGAAACAATTTTAGATGTTTCCAAAATATTATATCCTGATTTAATTAGTTTATTAGACAAGTTTATTGTCTCTAATTTAGAAAAATCCTTATCATGATCATTGCTACTTGGTTCAAGAATAAAAGTAATTTCTCCAAGAATTTTTTTTCGTCGCTCAAGAATTTTAATAAGTTCTGAGATATCCACATTTAAAACTTCTTCATTTTTTTTTGTTAATTCCCTAACAAATGTAATTTTACAATCTCTATGTTTATCTAATATTATTTTCAAAGTTTTGATTATTCTTTTAGGTGACTCAAAAAAAATAGTTGGACTTTCATTTCTTTGAATGTAATTGATTATATTTAATATTTCCTTCATTTGTCGTGGGAAAAAACCTTTAAACGAAAAAGTGGATGTTGCAAAATTTGAAGTCACATAACTTGCAATAGAAGCTGAAGGTCCAGGTAGTGAAAATATATTAATATCTTGTACACTTGATTCTCTAATAAGATCAGATCCTGGGTCCGAAATAATAGGCGTGCCAGAATCTGAAATCAATGCAATCGACATGGAGTTCTTTAGCTTTTCGATAATTTTGGGTATTACTTTTTTTGAATTGAATTTATGAAATGGCATCAGTGAGGTTTTTATATTATATTTTGAAGTTAATTTTCTGCTAACTCTTGTATCTTCACAAATAATTAAATCTACACAGTATAAAACTTTTAGAGAACGAAGAGTAATATCGCCTAAATTACCAATGGGAGTGGGAACAATGTACAAACCACTTTCGATATCTTCGTAATTTAATATTTTATGAATATAATCTATATTAATTGTCATTCTAAGATGTTAATAAAAAAAATCATTCGTATCTCATTCATTGTCTTAACTTGTAGTATACTAAGTAATTGTGAGACAAGTCAAAATTATCAATTAGAAAGTTACTCATCTGGTCAATCTTTTGATAATAAAAATAATTCTACATTAATGTCTGAGGGGAATTTAGATGATTTTAATCAAATTTATAAAAATGAAAAAGAAGAAATAGATTTATTAAATGTTGGACTTTTGTTGCCTTTGAGTGGAGAGCATTATTTAATTGGCGCATCTCTTTTAAATTCAGCGCAATTAGCCTTGGATAAGACGAGGCCAGGCAATATTATTTTTCATGTAGCTGATACAGGTGATCCGAATGCAGTTCTACAAAATTTTTACAATATTATTCAGAATGATCTTGATTTAATCATAGGGCCAGTATTTTCAGAAAATATTGAAAAAATCAGAAATGTTCTAAAGGAAAAAAATTTATTAGCGGTAACATTGTCAAATAATTCACTGATGGAAAATAAAAATACTTTTGTTTTTGGACTTACACTGCAAAATGAAATTAATACTTTGCTTGAATATTCTGAGCAAATTAATTTAAAAGAATATGTAGTTATTATTCCGGACAGTCAATTTGGCAATAATATAAAAAATACAATAGTAAATTTGCAATCAATCTACAATACCAAAAATTTTAGATTTATTTATTATGACCCTCAGTCTCCAGATTACTATGGGGTTTCCAAGGCTGTTTCTAGATACGAAGAAAGAAAAATTAATCTTGAGAAACAAATAGAATTAATGAAAAGCTTTAATACCGATGCCGCAAAGAAAGAATTAAAAAGATTAAGTAAATTAGACACATTTGGAAAACTTGATTTTGAAGCAATAATAATATTTGCTGAGAAATATAGTGATATTTCAAATTTTAGTTCGATACTTCCTTACTACGATGTTGATCCAAAAAGAATTCAATATATTAGTAATTCTATATTGGCGAGAGACATGACATTAAAAGAACCAGGCTTGAAAAATGTATATTTTACCTCACTTAACATTGGCGAAAAGAAAAAATTTGAAAAGGATTACTCATTATTGTTTAATAATAAGCCTCACAAACTTTCAACTCTCACTTACGATATAGTTGGCCTGATTAGCAAAATTTATAACGAGACTGGGGATATTCAAAATATCTTCAATTCAGATTCAGGTTTTATCGGTCTTGATGGATGGTTTAAATTTTCGTCAGACGGAAATGTTATTAGAAGACCAAATATATATCAAATTAAAAACGAAAAATTTGTAAAAATTTATTAATAGATATAATTTTTTAAAAAAAGTCTCATTTTCTTAAAAGCAATGCTTCGATGGCTTATCTTCTCTTTATAGTTAAAATTCATTTCTCCAAATGATTTTATATACCCTTTAGGAACAAATATTGGATCGTATCCAAATCCATTATTACCTTTGGGTGGAAATTGAACATGCCCATATTTTTTGCCTTCAAAAACTCTGTATTTGTTATCAGGAAAATATATAGATAAAGCGCAACAAAAAAAAGCTTGTCGAGAGTGCTTATTAATAAAATTATTTTTATACATTTTTTTTTCTATTCTGCTAATTGCAAGATTGAAGTCTTTATTCTTACCTGCCCATCGCGCTGAATAAATTCCTGGTTCATTATTTAGAGATAAAATACAGAGGCCACTATCATCAGCGATGGCAGGAATTCCTGACTTTAAGGAAGCATTTTTAGATTTTATTAGCGAGTTTTCTCTGAAAGTTTTTCCATTCTCAATTGGTTCATTGATACGAAATTTTTTTGCAGAGTGAATTTTAAATCCCAAAGGTTTCAATAAAGACCTAATTTCTCTTACCTTGCCCTCATTATGACTGGCAATCACTATTTCCTTTATATTTTTAATCACTTAAGGTTCGCTTTTGCTTTTGGATGATCTCAGAAATACCTAATTTAGCAAGTTCTAACATGGCGTTAAATGATCCTTCGTCACAGAGTTCTTTTTCTGAAGTCATCTGAACTTCAACTAATTTACCACTTTCAGTAATTACAAAATTAGCGTCTACTTCTGCGCCCTGATCTTCTTCGAAATCCAAATCTAATAGAGGCTCACCATTGACAATCCCACAACTTATTGCAGCAATATATTCATTTATTGGGTTTTTTTTTATAATTTTTTTATTGAGCATATTTTTAATACATAATTGAAGTGCAATAAATGATCCTGAAATTGATGCAGTTCTTGTTCCACCATCTGCTTGGATAACATCACAGTCCAATATTATTTGTAGATCTCTTAATTCCTCTAAATTAATTACAGATCTTAATGATCTTCCAATCAATCTTTGAATTTCCTGCGTTCTTCCTGATTGTTTCCCCTTTACAGCTTCTCTGATCATTCGTTCGGAAGTTGACCTTGGTAACATTCCGTATTCAGCAGTAACCCAACCAGTGTCTGAATTTTTTAACCATCTTGGTACGTTACTATCAAGTGACGCATTACAGATTACATGTGTATTGCCTAATTTAATCAAACATGAACCTTCTGGGTTTGGTGAAAAATTAGGTATTATTTCTATGTCTCTTAATTGGTTAATATTTCTATTATTTCTCATTTAACGATAAATTATACTATGTATTGACGAAAATAATATAGATCATTACATAATTAAATATGGCTAAAAATAAAAATAAAAAAAATTTAGATCCTAAACCTGTCAAAGTAGATAACAATTCTGAAGCGAAAATAGAAGAAGCAGGCGCTGATGATAACGATAAGCTCAAGGAGCTTGAGAGTAGACTTCTTACTAGTCTGGCTGAAAACGAAAATTTGAGAAAAAGATTTGATAGAGAAAAAGAGGACTTAAGCAATTATGTGATTTCAAATTTCGCTAAAGAGATACTATCAGTTCTCGATAATCTTCAAAGAGCTATGGCTTCAGTCAAAGCTAAAGAAGTAAAAGAAAAATCAGATGGTCTATCACAATTATTTGAGGGAATTGAGCTTACCGAAAAACAAATCATATCTACTTTTGAAAGATTTAAGATTGAGCAAATTAAATCACTGGGTGAGCAATTTGATCCAAATATTCACCAAGCGATGTTTGAAGTTGAAAAGGGTGATCAAGAAGCAGGAACTGTTGCTGAAGTTGTACAAGAGGGCTACAAAATTGGCGATAGACTACTAAGACCTGCACTTGTGGGTGTAATTAAGAAAAAAAGTTAATTAAAATCAATAGGATAGTTTAATAATAACTTACCATTTTATTTTACACTTTTTCATAAGTAGGGGGTTGTACTGCAAATTCAATTACCCATATATAGATCAAATACTATTAAAGAACATGGCAAAAGTTATAGGAATAGATTTAGGTACTACAAATAGTTGTATATCGATAATGGATGGTAAGGACCCTAAAGTTATTGAAAATGCTGAAGGATCTAGAACAACGCCTTCAATTATAAGCTTTGGCAGTGATGAGGAAAAGCTAGTTGGACAACCTGCAAAAAGGCAAGGCGTAACTAACCCTGAAAATACATTTTTTGCGATCAAGAGACTTATTGGAAGATCTTTCGAGGACCCTATGGTCAAAAAAGATGCTGACATGGTGCCCTTTAAAATCATTAAATCTGAAAATGGTGACGCATGGGTAGAGTCAGGATCTGAAAAATATTCACCTTCTCAAATTTCTGCTTTTGTACTTCAAAAATTAAAAGAAGATGCAGAAAGGTATTTAGGAGAAAAAGTTGAAAAAGCTGTCAT
>MDTA01017009.1_pt1 | contig 11461 bp, 12 predicted proteins | sample 811151 | NCBI WGS metagenome assembly MDTA01 (sample SAMN05326648, study PRJNA326480) | marine metagenome | isolation source: seawater | place: Indian Ocean: South | collected 2010 | reverse complement strand
CCCTCAAAATAATTGACACACTTTTCACCATATAAATCATAATAATGTAAAATAATTTCTGTATCACATAATGTGTGAGTTTCGATTCCTCTTAGTTTAAGATCGTTTCTAAGCTCTATGTAATTATAAATTTCGCCATTAAAAACTATAATATTATTTCCAATTTTTAATGGCTGATTAGCTCTAGGTTTCAGATCTATTATGCTCAATCTACTATGAAGTAAATAAACGTTTTTATTTGAAAATGTATTTTTGTAATAACTAGAAAAATCAGGACCTCTATTCTTCATTAAATTTAATGTATTGTTAATGACATTAATTTTTAAATTATTTTTTCCGATATATCCTGATATTCCGCACATTTTTAGATTTTTCTTAAAAGAATTTCAATTGATAAAAGTCTACTAAGAATATTTGAATTATCAGATATTCCAATTCTATGATTTACAACTAATTTTTTAATTTGAAGATACTTAAAATATTTTTTGATTTTTGATTGTTTATTGAAATAAAAATCTACTACTTTCTTATATTTTTGGTCTTTAAAAAGTGAATATGCGGGGAAAAAGAACTGATATTTAGTTTTATTCCATATTACTTTTTTAGGAATTGTGTTGACAGCTAATTTTCTTAAAAGATGCTTATACCAAATTACTTTATTTTTTTTCTGTAATATTTTTTTGGTAGACCCAACTTTGTTAACTAAATTTATCAATCTTGTATCTAGGAAAGGAGGTCGAATTTCTAAACTATACATCATTCCAACTTTGTCGAGCCTGTCTAAATAGCCTCTTAAAAATGTTTTTTGATCGTATTTTAAGATTGTATTAATTTTATCATCGTTTGAATTAATTTTGTTAAATATGTTGGATCTATACTTTGAAATTTTATAGTTGAACTTACATAATGTTTTTAGTTTTTGAGCAGATAAATAATTATTGGCCATTATTATATCTTCGGATTTGTTTGAGATTAAATATTTTTTAAAAATAGTATAATGTCTTGAGTAACCACCAAACACTTCATCTGCACCATCTCCTGTAAGTAAAACTTTATTATTTTTTAATTTTTTAATTTTTTTACAGATTTCCATTAGTGTAAGTGTATTTAGATCATTTACTGGTTCCAAAGTATGATGAACATATCTCTCTAAATTCTGCTTAATTTGATTTCCATTAATTCTTATAAAATAATGTGATTTTTTTTTTATAGTTTTTGCAGTTATTTTGCTTAATTTTAAATCGGTGTTAAGTGCTGCTTTTTTATTTGGATAATATGCAGTGAATAAATTAATTTTTGAATTGTGTTTAGATGCAATTTTAGACACTAAACCTGAGTCAAGTCCACCACTTAGTAAAGAAGATATTCCTACATCAGATATGGTCCATTCTTTTACAATTTTATTTAAAGAGGTTTTTAATTGACTTGTTTTAATGTTTTTAATTTTGTTTTTATTTTCGATATTATTAAAATATCTGATTTTAATTTTTTTGTCTTTAAATTTTAAAAACGACCCAGGTTCTAGTTGAAAAATATTTTTATAAATAGTTTTTTCTCCAATAATATTTCCGTGAATTAAAAATTCAAAAAGTTTTTTTTTATCAATAATAAGTTTTTTATCTAGTATTTTAGATAATGTTTTGATCTCTGACGAAAATGCAAAATGATCCTTGTCATGATAGTAATACAACGGTTTAATCCCAACGGAATCTCTTGCTAAAAATATTTCTTTATTTTTCTTGTCAAAAATAGAGATTGCAAACATTCCGTTAAGTTTGTTCAGCATCTTATAATTTAGCAAACTATATAATTCTAAAACTGTCTCTGTATCAGAATTTTTCGTAGAAAGTTTAATTTGATTTTTTTTTAGTATAGATCTCAGATTTTGGTGATTAACTATTTCTCCGTTATAAATTATTAAGTATCTATTGTTAAGACTTTCCATTGGTTGTTTTCCGTTTTTAACATCTAAAATTGAAAGTCTCGTTTGTGCTAAACCAATATTTTCCCCAACCCAAGAACCACAATCATCTGGTCCTCTGTGTGAAAGAGAACTAATAGATTTTTGGCACAACCTAGATATTTTTCTTGTTTTTAACTTCTTAGAATAGATTCCGAAAATTCCACACATGGATATTATTGAAAAAATTTATTTTTAACAGGTGAGTTTTTTTTAAGATTTACTTTAATTTTTTTTCCTAAGATAGAATTAACATGCTCTAATTTTATTCCAATTACTGGGCGAAGATATAAAAGGTCTTTTTTATTTACTCTTTCTCCTTTTTTAATATCTCTGTTTATAAATATTGATCTTCTAAAATTTTTGATATTTTTTTTTTGATTATTAAAACTATTTTTATTTGATGAAAGCATAGTTTCTATTTTTCTTATACTTTTTACCAAAACTCCCATTTCATATGGATCAGCCGAGAGATGATGGTCTCTAAAATTTGAGAATTTTTTAGAAAGAGTGAAATGTTTTTCAATAACATCTGCCCCCAAACTTGCAGCAACATAACATGCTTCGTTACCAATCGTATGGTCTGAGTATCCAATTTTAAATTTAGGAAATTTTCTTTTTAAATAAATTATTTTTTTCAAATTGGCTTCATTATCTTTTGCAGGGTACGAAGAAACACAATGCATTAAAGAAACATATTTGTGAACATTACTATGATTTTTTTTTAGATAAGCAACTAAGGAACTAATTTCTGAATTTTTTAATAAACCCAATGAAATAAATGTTTTCTTTTTACTTTTTATTGTTTCTTTTATTAGTTCTTTATAGTTGTTGTCTGACGAAGCTATCTTAAAAAGATTAAAATTATTTTTTAATTTCTTTAAATTATTTAAATCAAAAAAAGTAGTAAATAATTTAATTCCCAATCTATCGGAATAAATTTTAAGTTTTTTTATTTTCCTCTCGTTTAAATAAAATTTATTATATTTTTTTATACTTTTTGACAAAGATTTATGAAAAAATTTATCCGGATGAATATATTGTAGTTTTACAGCATCTACATTACATAGTTTTGCTACTTTAATCATTTTCTTTGCAACCACATAATTTCCTTCGTGGTTATTGCCGATTTCTGCAATTATAAATATTTTTTTATTGTTAGACATTTATGTAGATAAAAGAATTACTGCTTTTTTTCTTTTGATTTTTTTTTGATTAAAGACCATTAAAATCTTATTTTTTTTAACTTTATGATTTGTAAAAAAAAATTTATAATTGCATTTCAACCAGTTTGATTTTTTATAAAAATCATATGTTTTCCTAGTTGTTAAAAGGAAGGATGTAAGTCGATTTTTTTTTATAATACTATTATTAAATGCCATCAATACTTTTCCAAATTTAAATTTCTGCATACTTTTTTTTATAATTAACGTATCAAATAAAAGGTAATTGTTTTTTTTATCTCCTAAATTCATTTTTCTTTTTCTTAAGCATGTGTATCCAATTAGTTTTTTTCTGTAAAATAAACAGTTATGAATATCATTTTTATAAATATTATTTTTAAACCAGCTAATTTGTGACGGATAGCTAAATTTCCAGTGTTCCATTTTTAATTTACAAATTTCAGTTATTTTTTTTTGAGTTATATTTTTAGTTTTGTACGAAACTAGCTTAATTTTTAATTTTTCCATTACGGGTTAATTTAAAAAAGGTTCTTGTACCAATTAATATATCTTGGATAACCTTTTTCTAGAGACCATTCTGATTTAAATTTAATTAATTTTTTTGCTTTTGAAATATCTAGTGTTCCACGTAATGGCATAAGCTTGTCTCTTTTTTTGTAAGAAACATCTAATTTTGTAAAATTCTCTTTAAGTATTTTTAATAGAGTGTTTACTGTTCTTGAATTGCCATATGTTATATTGAACGTTTCTTGAAGAGAATTTTTGGATTTAAGTGAACAAATAATTCCGTTCATTAGATCCTCTATATAAGTGAAATCGAGCTTCTCTTCACCATCTCCATTAATTATTATTTTTGATTTATTTAGAGCACTTTCAATAAAAATTTGCCCCACTCTTCTGCTTATACATCTCTCGCCATATAATGCGGAAGGTCTTATAATAGTATAAGGTAAACCAAATACTTGTCCGTATGCTTTAATAATTTTTTCAGCAGAGAATTTAAGCGCTCCGTAAATTCCTAGGGGACTACATAAATCATCCTCTTTAACTTTGTTCTTCGTGAAATTTCCATAAACCATACTAGAAGACAAAAATATAAATTGCTCAACTTTATTTTTTGCATTATCTAATGAGTTTTCAAGAGTTCTAAGACTATGGTCAAAAGTGGAATGGGGATCTTTGTTTGACCTGTTAGAATGTGAAACTGCAGCTAAATGAATTATAACCTGAGGCCTAACGGAACCCATAACTTTGCTTAATTTGTGGTAGTCGCGTGCATCAACGATTTTTAGTGGTATCTTATTTTTTTTTAATAAAAAAAATCTTTGATTTAGTATTTTTAAAGATTGTTTTGGAAATGGTAAGTTATTTTCATTTTTTTTAACACTATATAAATTATTAACAGTTAATCCATCTAACACTGTAACTTTTGCACCTAAAGACTTTAATCTTAAAGCTAAGTTGTGACCTATAAAACCCGCGCCACCAACTATCAATATTTTTCTATCTCGAATAGAAAATTTACTCATTATATTTGTGCTATGATTTTTTTTAAAATTCTTGATACGTAACTTAAGTTTTTGAGATTTATATGTGGGCCAATAGATAAGGCTATAGACTTATCGCTTATTATAGATGCATTTTTAAAACCTATCGATTTGTGTTTGTATTTTTTTTTATAGTAGCTCATCAAAGGAACTGGTTTAGGATAATAAATGCTTGTCCCAATACCATTATCATTTAAAAATCTTATAATTTTATTACGTTTCATACTAATTTTTTTGTCTAATATTACACTCATACAATAATTGCTACTTAAAAAGTTATCGTTTTTATTTCTTAAAATTTTAATATTTTTAATATTTTTTAATTTTTTAGTTAAGAAATTAAAATTTCTTTTTCTAATTTTTAAAAATTCTTCTATTTTTTTTATCTGTTCTACACCAATACTAGCGTGTATTTCACTCATTCTATAATTAAGACCAAGTTCTCTAACGTCGTATTTGCCCGGGTAATTTCTCTGATTATAATTTTTATCTACCCCAAATGCTTTTTTACTTTTAATCTTTTCAGCAATTTTTTTATTATTTGTGATTAAGATTCCTCCTTCACCTGTTGTAATATGCTTTACTGGATAGAAAGAGAAAACTCCAGCATCACCGAATAAACCTGTATGTTTTCTTTGAATTTTAGCTCCAAGAGATAGAGCGCAATCTTCTAAAATAAAAAGTTTATGTTTTTTTGCTATTCTTTTTATTTTAATCATATCGGCAGGAATACCCAAAAAGTGAACAACTGCTATGGCTTTTGTTTTTTTTGTTATTTTTTTCTCAATTTTTTTAGCGTCTATATTTCCTGTTTCTAATTCACAATCTACAAAAACTGGTTTTGCGCCCAATAGTTCAACTGCATGTGCTGTTGCTACATGGGTTTGTGCTGGTACTATTACCTCGTCACCTTTAGAAAGTCCAATTGCAAAATAAAAAAGATGCATACCTGCGGTGCACGATGAAACTGTAATTGCATATTTTGATTTAACGAACTTTCTAAATAATTCTTCAAATTCCTCTGTTTTTCTTCCATGAACATACTTTCCACTTTTAAGAACATTTAAAACTGCTCTATATTCTTTAGAGGAAACTATAGGCTTTCCAAAAGGAATTTTGATCATGAAATTTTCAATTGATTGTAATTTATTTTAATATTCCTATTTGTCTTTACTGATTTTTCTATCGCAAAACAAATTAACATTGAATTTAAAATATCTCTAAAATTTATAATTTTGTCTTCTTTTTTTTCTAAAATACTTTTTGCAAAACTTTTTAAAACATTATTTTTTTCTGTTTTAGAAAAATTTATTTTAAAATTTTTAGCTTTAATTTTTTTATTCCTGCTTTTGTAGAAATCAGCCCCTTTGAAATTATGAATAAGACTTCCTTTTGTTCCAAAGATTTTCATTGCATGGTGATGTGGCATATTACATCCAAAGTTTGAGGATACTTTTGCAATTTTTCCACTTTTAAACTTTAGAAGAGCCACGGAAAAATCGTTGAATTTAAACTTAGAATTTTTTGTAACAATTTTATTTGCTTCAGCTTTTACTTGATAAGGAAGCTCATCAAGCAACCAAAGGATTTGGTCAACCATATGTACTCCCCCACCATAATTGATCGAATAAAAAGGTATTTTATTTCTCCAACCATTTAATATTTTATGTAGTCTTCCATAGTTGTAGTCGGCTTCTACATAAAAAATATTTCCATATTTTTTTTGATTGTTGAAAAGTTTAATTTTTTTAAATTGCGGGGAACTTCTTAATAAAAGGTTAGAAGAAATTTTTATTTTTTTATTTTTTTTATGATAAAACCAAATTTTTCTTAACTCTTTTAGTTTCAAGCAAATAGGCTTTTCAACAAAAATATGCTTATTATATTTAAATGCTTTAAATATTTGTCTGTAGTGATAATTATCGTATGAAGCTATTGAAACTAGATCTATTTTTGGATCTTCAAATATTTCATTTTCATTATTTACAAAATTTGTTAATGGAAATTTCTTTTTTAACTTTTTAACCAAAATTTTGTCCTTTTCAAAAATTTTCTTTAGTCTTGTTCCTTTAAATTTTTTGTAAAAGTTAGCGTGTCTTTCTCCGACACCCATGCCTATAACTGCACAATTTATTTGTTTCATAAACAACTAATATTTTTAAAATTTTTTAGATTTTTATTTAAAAAAAACAGGTCTTTTTTTGTATCGACACATAATCTTAGTTCTGAAAGATTTTTTGTGGATTTCAAATTTTTAATTTTAAATTTTTTAAAATTATCATAAAAATATTTGGTGACATGTTCTCTTTGTGACTTATTAAAATTTATTATACTTTTTTCCAATATATTTGATTTCAATACTTCCACTGATTGTCCTCTTGGAAAGGTTCTGGGAAATATATTGGTAACCATATCAATATTTTTTTTATTAAATATCGAAATTGCTTTATCTACAATTTTGTGATCAATAAGTGGGCTGTCACAACTAATTCTCACAAAAGAATAGGCTTTGTATTTTTTTACCGCCAACAAAAATCTTGAAGAAACATTATTCAGGCTTCCTCTGACGAAATCTATTTTTTTACTTTTACAGAACAATTCTATGGAGTCATCTTTTCTATCTGTAGATGTTGCAAAAATTATTTTAGAAATTTTTCTTGATTTTTTTAAATTCAGATAAACTCTCTCAATAATAGCAACTTTTCCTAATTTTTTAAAAATTTTATTTGGAAATCTTTTTGAACTTGATCTTGCTTGAACTACGCAGAGCATGTTTTTTATAAACTTAATATTTGATAGTTTTTTTTTTGTTTAAAAACCAATTTTTTTTTTACATCAAAAATTATGCAATTATTTTTTAATTTTTTATGATAATCGCTCTCTTTTAAACTTAAAAATTCTTTGTGAGGAACCGCTAAAATAAGACAGTCTTTTTTATTACTAAAGTTTTTTACTATCAAATTTCTATATTTTTTATTTAATTCTGAATAATTTGCTTTTGGATCTAGTACTTCTACATTAAATTTTCTGTTCAGAAAAAAATCTATAATTTTGAATACTTGACTATTTCTACAATCTGAACAGTTTTCTTTAAAAGTTAATCCCATAATGCCTATAGATCTAAAAGATTTGTTTTTTTTATAATTTTTGGCACTAAGAATTCTCGAACATATATTTTTAACCATATTCTCGTTAATATTTCTTCCTGAAGAAATTACTTGAGTTTTAAGACCTATTTTCTCTGCCTTATATTTCATGTAGTAAGGGTCTACACTTATACAATGACCTCCTACCAAACCAGGTGTAAAATTTAAAAAATTCCATTTTGTATTTGCGGCTTTTAGAACTTCAAAAGTATCAATATTTAATTTGTTAAAAATGATACTAGCTTCATTCATCAAGGAAATATTTACATCTCGTTGAATATTCTCAAGAATCTTGCAGGCTTCTGCAGTTTTAATATTTGGGGCAAGGTATACTCCTGCTTTAATTATTTTTTTATACAGGTTAAAAATAAATTTGCTTATCGTTTTATTTGAACCACTTACAACTTTTTTAATTTCACTTATATTTTTTTTGTCGCCAGGACTTATTCTCTCTGGGCTATAGCCAACAAAAAAATCTTTGTTTAGTTTAAATCTAGTTTTATGAGAAATAATTGGAATTAAAATTTCCTCAGTTAGACCTGGATAAACTGTGCTTTCGTAAATTATTAAATCGTTTTTTTTTAAATATTTTGCAATCGTTAAGGTGGCTTTTTTTAGTTTTGTTAAGTTCGGAGATCTATCTGTGTTAACTGGAGTTGGAACAGTGACTAAAAAAATGTTAAATTTTTTTAATTCTCTCTCACTTGACGTAAACTTTACTTTTGAATTTATTAAAATATTTTTAGCAATTTGGTTATTGATATCTTTGTTTTTTTTTAATTCATTAATTCTATTAATGCTTTCATCAAAACCTAAAACATTAAAATATTTAGCAAACTCAACAGCTAATGGTAACCCGACATAGCCAAGGCCGACAACGCATATATTTTTTTTCATTTTAAATTATTTTTTGTCCACAAGACTTTTTTATTTAATGAAAAACTTCCGTAAATGAAAACTCGTTTTAGATTATTTTTTTTAATTTTCTCGGCAGCATGATATGAGTTAGGGCTTGAGGAAAATACAACCATCGTTCCTGCTTTGGGTTGAATTTTTTTTACGCACCTGACCTCATTCATTTTTGGAAACCTGTTGTAATCTTCTTGTTTATTTTTGTTGATCTTTGATTTATGTATCTCTAAAGAACCGCCGCAATTACTGTCCATAGTATTTAAATAAATTAAAAAATTTATTACTCTTGTATCTCTGTCGCGATGAGGAGCTCTATAATAACCCTTTTCAGATACCGAAAAATCAATATCAAGATTCATTGATGTTTTTATAAGATTTAAAAATGATAATTTTTTTATTATTTTCTCTTTTAGACTAAATTTTTGTTCACCATAAAAATTTTCTGAATATACAGAAAATTCGTCATTTGGTATCCATTCTAATTTTTCGTTTTCGAAAATTTGACTTATTTTTCTATAAAAATTAACTGAGTTAATCTTTTTATAAAGTTTTTTAATTGCTTTAGACTTTTTAGTCAAATGCTCAAAATTAGTTGATCCCTTATTAACTCTTTTTCTATTAACCATAACTTTATCGTCAAAGTTTCCAATTTTTAAAATTTCTCTTTTAACATTTAAAATTTCTTGTCTACTCAAAAAATTATTTACCACCGCAAAGGCCCACGGTTTATAATAAGTTTTGATTTTTTTAAAGTTCATACTATTTGTATTTTTTTTTATTTTTAAAAAGAAACTCCGCTAGATAAAAATCTTCAACATCATCAATATCAAGACCGTAATATTTTGGAAGATCAAACATATAAGGATTGTTTCCTATTCTATTAATGAATTTCATATAATTTTTTTTTGAATTTATAAAAATTGCGCTATTAATTTTATTAAGTGGAGTGACATCTTGTGTTTTTGGCCATTTTACTTTGTTATAATTATAATTAATTGATTTTTTTTGATCCCATATAAAGCCTTTGACCTTTGTAATAGTCATCAATGAATCGTATTTTAATTTAATAATTTTTTGGTATTTTCTAATAGCTTCATCGTATATTCTGGAATTTACAAACGGTGAAGTAACGTGTGTCCATAAAATGTGTCCATCTGGAATTATATTCATAGCATGTTTGACTAACTGGTAATTAGATGTATTGTCTGTAGACAAGGCTGGGTCTTTCCTTTCGTGAACAATTATTTTTTTTCTTTTTAATTTTTTTGTGAAATTTATTATTTTTTTATCATTAGTTGAAATATAAATTTTGTTTATGAGTCTTGATTTTAAAAGTTGATTCAACTTTATTCTTGTTAATCCAAAATTAACATTAGCAAATTTTCTTCTATTTTTATTTTTAACCCTAGAGCTACTTTTTTTACAAGGTAAAAAAACGTTTATTTTCATAAGCTTATTATTTTTCAAAGCTCCGCACTTTGTAAAAATAACTTTTTACAATTAAAAAAATATACATAACTTTTACAAAATTGGACTAAAAGAAAACTCCTTTTTATTAATAGATGTTTTAAAATTGCCCAATAAAATATTAATTTTATTTTTCTGTAGACTAATAATTTTAAATATTTTTTCAGTGAAAGGTCCGGCTGTAAATTTATATTCCTTATTTAAAGAAAGTTGAAAAAAGCTAGTAGTAAGATAACCAGTTCCATTTTCAGAGGTTTTACAATTCTTTATAAATTTATTAATCTCATCCTGATAATTCTTAAAGCCCTCTAAAAAGTATTTTAGTCCTTTGGTAAATTTAAGTTTGTTAATTGTCTCATTTGACTTTAATTTTTCATGAAACAAAAATAAATAATCACCTAACAAACTATATTCTTTACCTGTCAATTTATTATTTTTGTATTTTTGTACCAGTACCTTAGGAAAATAAAAGATAACATCGTTTCCGAGATTTTTTCTAATGTTATTTTTTAAAAATTCTAAATTATTTTTATCAAATTTAATAATTGCCCACATATTTATTGATCCTTTTTAAGCTCTTCTTTAAGCTCATCATACTCTTTCATTTTTCTCTTCATAAAATTTACGGTAAGTTTAGTTCTTTCGGCTATACCTTCTGGAGTAATTACATATCGTAAGTAACTTATTTTGTTTGATTGCTTTCTGAAATTTTCAAGCTTTACTAAACCTTTTTTTTGCAAAGACTTTAGGCAATAATTTAATTTACCCAAACTAAATCCAAGTTCTTTGGCAAGCTCTCTTTGAGAAGAGTTTGGTTTTTTTTGTAGCTTTCTTAAGACTTCGAATAAATCTGTATTGTTTTTCATATGTTCAAATGTTGAACATATATAGCGTTCAAGCTTTGAACAGTCAATAGTCTTAAATTATTGATAGATTCTAGGCATTTTTGAAGCTCACAAACACTTAAATAATTTATAATTTTAATTGGGGTTAATTGATAGCTCTTTCCACAAATAATCAGCAATTATTTTGTGGCCATTTTCATTAAAATGCATATCGCCTTGTAAATAGAATTTATCTATAGCTTTAAGCCTGTCATTTTCAGATCTATGACCGTTTTCAAAAAAAAGAGGAGATAAATTAATAAATTTTATATTATTATTTTTAGCCCATTCTTTCCATATTTTTACTTGTAAAGAATTTTTATCATCTCTATAAATTTGACCTGGCCAAGGATAAACTAAT
>MDTA01191275.1_pt1 | contig 11462 bp, 10 predicted proteins | sample 811151 | NCBI WGS metagenome assembly MDTA01 (sample SAMN05326648, study PRJNA326480) | marine metagenome | isolation source: seawater | place: Indian Ocean: South | collected 2010 | reverse complement strand
TTGCCAGCCTCGCCCCCCGCTCTCTCTGGTTTTCTTGCGTAATTTTCGAAGCGGAAATCCCTACCTCGACACGCACTTCGTCCAACTGATCGACCACCTCCCAGTCTTTCCCGTAATTCGCCGCTCCAAAAGCGGCGCTCTCGGGTTGTAACTCTTTCACTAGTCCTAGTCCCTGGGCGACGATCGCCCCTTTAAGCCCTTGGATATTGGCGGCCCGATCAGAGAGGGCGAACTGGATCTCGTCATTCCCGTTGGCCAAGTCGTTTACCGCTCTTAAAATAATTTGCGTCATTGCTTTCACTTGAGGGGCTAGCTCCATAGTGGCCAAATCTCTCGAGATCGCCATCTGCCGCGACTTCTCTCGTGTGGAAACTTCCAAACTTGCTTCTCCCGTTTTACCCAAATTGGAAAGCATTTCCCTGGTCTGAGCGTGAAACGCCCTTTCAATATTCCTGTCCTCGGTTATATCAAACGAAGTCTCTACCAGAAAACGATTGGCCATCGTGGAGGTAAAGCGCTCCAAAATCCTATTGTATCCATACTGAGGAAGGCGACTGAAATAGACACGTTCTAACCCTGAGCGCTTATGGAATACGGATATATGGGTCGCTTGGGCCAAGAGATCCACATGGAAAATCCTCTCGCCATCGGGAACATTCCAAAGACCTTCGCTGTGTAGGGACGCTGCCGCCATGTCTACAATTCCCGCCACCGGCATGCCTACATCCGATAGGATTCCTAGCAAGATGCCCAATCGCTCCTCCGATTTTTCGTTGTCTTCTAGAAAGTGGCCCGGTGCAGCCAGTACAACGCGTTCGACATCGTCAACTTCCTCACGGACTTTCTCCGCGAGAATCTGCAAGTATTCGTAGGCCAATTGCGAATACATCACCTTCTTGTAATACCCATCCAAATTTGTGGATTGAAAGGACAAATCGTCCAAGAAATCGCTGCAAGTACGGCGGGGATAAACAAATGCCATATCTTGAGCTGCAGAGCCAAACGTCAATTCCCCTGACCGAGCGTAAGCGTAGGCTGGGAAAATATCTCCTCCTTTACACATAGCCAGTGTCCGCAAGGACCCATCTTCTTCAATAAGAACACAATTTGCCCCTACATCGCTAAGTTCTATACCTACCGTCGCCATACCCTTCCTTGCCCCCTATTACGTAAAACTTATCGCGTTTTCCTCACTCGTCGGCGTTTTCATTAGCCCTATCACTTTCTTGGTCACCCAATCCTCAATATCGATTATCAGGGTCTCTTGACGCGACTGCAGCAAATGCACCAGAAGCATCAGGCCAATACTCAAGAGCAGAGCTATAAAAGTTGAATTGAAGGCGAGGCCCAAACTGGAAGTCACTCCGCTGATGTCGCCCTGAATCGCCATGTCAGCCTGACCCAAGGCTTCGCTGATACCACGAACCGTCCCGATAAATCCCACAGACGGGATAGCCCATGCGATATACCGTACCAGGGAAAGATCAGACTCCAACTGCTCATAGGCCATTTCAGCACGCTCGCTGACGGCATGAGCCGCGTCCTGAATCGAACGTGTCGCATCAAACCGGTGTAGCGCCGATAGTATCGTTTCTGGTAAAATTTTCCCTCGCAATCGCGGCATGTGCCTAACCTGGCTTTCCACTTCTTTGTAATATGCCAATGCGTCTTCCGGAATGATGCGCTCCCCGCGGGAAATCTTGAGAAATTGATGATCCGACATCGATTGCTCCGAGAATACTTTCGTGAACTTGAAGACGATGATAATCATCGCCCACATCATGAGAACCAAACAGGCCAATTGCTCGTAGTTCTTGAGAATCACCGTGACCGATTTCTTTGGAATGAAAACGCCATCCGGGTTCTGGCTCGCCTGAATGCTGTTTGTGATTTCAATGTCTTCAGCAACCGGCCAAATGTAGTACTTGTAGACTGATAAAATCACGACGATGGAAATAAATAATCCCGCCGCCTGGACGATAAAATCTCGCGACAACAACCCTTTTTTCTTCATACTTTTTTACGCCTTGAGCGGCATCCTTTCAATTCTGACAATTTAACCTGACTTAAAATTAAATCCAGCATTCCTTGAGACTATCTTTACGAATCCTTGTCTATCATGGATTCAAGTAGTGCAGGAGCAACAAACCGCATTTACAATCGTCCCAAAACCGTCTATCTTTTCTTCAATAATAGCGAATCCAATAAACAAAGCGATTGAGTAGATATATAACCAGTATGAATCGTTCCATAAAACTCTTTAAATCAGGTTCTGCGATCATCGCAATGTCCATTCTCGCGTTTCAATGGGGATGCGCCGGGCCCGCAGCCTCCAAAACAGTAAAGGGCGCCGGTACCGGCGCGGCAATCGGAGCCGTGGGGGGATTAATCACTGGCCAAGACATGGGCGGCGTGGCAGCGGCGGCTGCCGCAGGCGGAGCCGTCGGAGCCGCAATTGGAGCGGTGCAAGAGGGAAAGGAGCGCAAGCGACAGGACACCCTCGCCCAGCAACGGGCTTACAACCAAGCGATTGCCATGCAAAAGCGGGCCATCGAGAAGGAAAAAGTGGCCTTACAGGAAGAGTTGGAGATCGCCGAGGGCTTCCGAATTTCCGATGCGGAGCTTGAAGAAATGGCTGGCAGAGCGGAAACTGCGGAAGAACGATTAAAAGTGCTTCAAGCACGCAGACAGGACGCAATCGACAAGAAGAAGGCCTTGGACGAAATGGTGCAGCGGGAAAAAGACGCGTTGGCAGAGATCGACCGATTGGAAAAAGAGCTCGCCGCCCTCGAAGCTCAGAACAACGCTCTTGCTAAACAGACCGAGCTCTAGCCTGGCCTCGACCAACGACTATCAAACAAGCAAACCGAATAACTGGAATGACATCCTCGAAAGTCAGATCAATCGCTACACTCGGGGCTATTCTGGCTCTGTTGCTTGTTGGGTGCAATACAACCTATGAGATGGCGGTCGACGCAATTTCGAATCCTTCAATAACGGATGCGGAATCCTACATCATAATCCCACGAGATCCTGAGACGGATACCAACGATCTACGGTACAAGGAGACGGTAGATTACATCAAAACCGCCCTCTCGGGAAAAGGGCTGTATGAAGCTTTGAATGCAGAGGACGCGGACATGGTGATCGAGATCGACTACGGGATGGAGCCTCCACGACAAGAATATCGAGTGGTGGAAGAGCCAGTATTCGCCACCATTCAGCATCCGGACACCATGCAACAAGTAGCCCAAACTGACCCTAGGACCGGGCGGACAATCGTTTATAATGTGCTCGTGCCCGGTCGCCGATCCAAAGAGCTAATCGGCTATGAAGAACGGCTCAAATCCGTCGTTGTAAACGAGAAGTACCTCGAACTAACCGCCAAGGAAAACACAATTACAACGTCTTCTGATATACCGCCGCAAGAAATCTGGAGCGTTCAGGTCAGAAACTTCGACGAAAATAACGATCTTCGGGAATACATTCCAATAATGGCCGCTTCAGTCACCGATTACGTTGGTGAGGATACAGGGTCGAATCACAACATCCGGCTCAAAGAGAAGGACGATGTCGTGCAATTCATCAAGAAGGGCATCGTTCAAAAACCTGCTTCCAAAGCTGACTTACCAACCAACGAAGGATAACCCTTCAACCTACGTTATCAGCAAGTCAGTTCCCTGGAGCGGGAGTGATAACGTTTGGTAGCCTGAGCTCGATGTGCAAGCTCCCTTTAAGGAGATCTACCTCCCGATACTCGAATTTGGCCAATTTTGAATCAACTGAGATCGAAGATATGCAATGCGTTTTGGCATTGGTACGCGACGCTAGCGGACTGAATGCCCGATTCTTGTGGGCCGACTCACAATGGTAGGCGAACACGGCTTTCTGATCCGCACTGGAACGAACTGCTTCGAGATAGCGATCTTTTCGATAGAACTGCACCGCTTTCGATTGGATCGAAGACATCGTTACAAAGAGCAATTCTAGTGAGACCTTTTCGAATTAGCATACGTCACGAACGTATATTTAGCACGGAGTATTGGGTCCAATGATCCCAGCGAAGAATGGCGGAAATCGCCTTTCCTCGATTCCATACGAAGCATCAGTGCCTCGGGCAATCCCATTCTCACCACATACTATAAATGCACACGTCTTAAAAACCATCCCAGGCCCTATCTGATGCTCAAAAGACAGCGATCGAGAGACAGCTGCTTTTCTTTCTAAACCGGGACTTTAACGCCTCTTCGTAAATAGGTCGGGGCATCGAGGTCCTGGCCCTCAAAAATATACCCCATAGTATCTTCGAATTCGCCCCTGGGTTCACCTTCGTTAAAGGCGAATTCATCCTGTTGTATCTTTATTCGCTTTTTGTGAACTGGCTTAGGATTCTCCTTTTTAGCAGCTGTCGTTAGTAACTCTAAGTCAGGAACTTTAGGAATAGGCACGGACCGCTTCCTACCTCGAACGATAGATACATCGCTCATATCGCTGGTGCCGATGACGCAAATCTCTACTTTATCGCCCAACGACTCGTCAATAACAGCTCCCATTACCACGTTCGCCTCCTTCCCGAAGGCATCAGTGACACTCTCCATAATCGATTGAGTCTCGCTGATTCCTAGATTAGCTCCACCAATCAAATTAACTAGAAGATGGTCAGCCTTTTTCGAAAATTCTGGAGTGTGCAGCAAGGGACATAGCTTTAATTCTTCGATCGCATCGATAGCCGCGTTTTCGCCGCTTCCCTCGCCTAGGCCGAAAAGAGTTTTCCCGGCCCGATTGGAAAATACCTGGCGAAGCTGAGAATAGTCCAAATTCATCAGCCCTGTCTTACTCATCATTTTCCATATCGAAGTAATTCCCTTTTCGATCCAGGCATCCGCTTGGCTGAAGGCATCAAGCAGCGATGCATTCCCGTCACTCACTTGGACGAGTAAGTCATTGGGCAAAGGAATAACTGCATTCGCGACTTGCCTCAAATTCCCTAGACCGCTTTTCGCCACTTTCGCCCTTGTAGCTCTCTCTATTGTGAACGGCAAGGTTACGAATGCGATTACGGTAGAGCCTTGTTGAGCTGCGACCTCCGCCAATACCGGGGCAATACCTGTTCCCGTTCCACCCCCTAGGCCCGCCGCGATAAAAAGCAAATCAACTCCTTTCACCATCGCTTCGAGCTCAGTTTTGTCCGCCAATGCCGCCTCTTTTCCGATTTCGGGGTCTCCGCTTGCTCCTAAACCCCTCGTTATGGATTCGCCAATACAACGTTTATCGATAACAGGCGAATTCGCTAAGGCCTGATGGTCTGTGTTTATCACCGTCAGTTGCACTCCGGACGGATTGCTAAGCATAAGTCTATCGACAATATTAGAGCCAGCGCCACCAACGCCGATCACCTTCATAGATATCTGTCCCGATTCCTTCACTTCAGATCCTTCTTAATTATCCAATTGAAAGGGCCCGCTTCAGTTTCCCGAACAATCCAGATTGCCTTCCTTCAATTTCGTCTCCAGTCGCCTGATACTGTAGCCCGTATTTCAGTAATCCGATCACTACGCTATATTGAGGATCCCTCAGTTCCCCAGTGGCCAGTGCGCTATTGTCCCCTCTTCGCGTGTGGGTTCCAAAAACCGCTTCTGAACAAGCTTCGATATTTCTTAACTGGGAGGTTCCTCCGCTAAGTACGACTCCTCCTGACAGTCGTTCTGAACGGCCATAGGTCCCAAGCTTTTTTTGGACGACTTGGAAAACTTCAGTAATACGGAGCTCAATGATCTTTTCGATGCTCCAAAGCCGAACAGGACGATCCCCAATCTCGAAATCATTGTTAAGCCACACCTTTTCACCCTTGTTTTTATGTTCAACAGTAGCCGAACCATACCGGTGTTTGATACTTTCCGCCTGCTTCAATCGCATTCGCAAGCCGATGCTTAGGTCGTTAGAAATATGATCTCCTCCCAAAGGCAGACATCCGGCCAAAACACATCGCCCTCCTTGAAAAACAGCAAAATCGGTCGCGCCTTTTCCAATATCAATAACTAGGCACCCCATTCGTTTTTCTTCTTCAGTGGTAACGATTGATCCTGTTGCTAAAGCTCCTAAAACTACATCGTCTACATGGAGGTTGAAGCCATTAATAATATGTATGGCATCACCAATTTTTCGAGCGTTACCGTGTACCGTCCAATAATTGGCTTCCAATCGATCTCCCTCCATATTCAAGGGGGTATCGACTGAGCGGTTGTCTAGGCGGTAAGGCCGTCGCAAATGGTGTATTACCACTCGGTCCTCGGCAATCTCTCTAGCTTTGGCCAATCCTGATACCTGCTCGATCTCCTCGTTAGTAACTCTATTGCTATCGGATGTGACATTAACTGAGGCCTCACTCGAAAACCCTTCTATATCGCTACCTCCAACAGCCAGATAAACCCCATCGATTTTCACTCTCGCCTGCTCTTCAGCCGAAAGAATAGCCGCATGCGTACAGTCACTGGCTTCGTGAAAATCAACGATATCCCCTTTCAGGACTCCTTTTGATGAGGACTGGCCCAGGCCAATTATGTTCAAGCTTCGACCTTCGGCAATTTCGCCTATCAATACCGAGACTTTGCTCGTGCCAATTTCAATCCCTGCAATTATCTTGGATCTATACACAGTTCAATAAACGTTGTATTCATCTGCGAGCGACAAGGGATTGCTCGACAGGCACCTGACTATTCATCGTCAAATCCACTTTGGCCACCTGGCTGTATGCGTGGCTCTTGTAGTAGTCGACGATATAGTCTAATCGAGAAAGCTGGGTTCTGAAATCCGATTCATCCTTCTGGAAAACGATCTTCCGAACATACCCGCTCTTCACTATCAATCTGGGATATTCGGCTAGCGACACCACTTTCCAAGATTGGTAAAGATGGGGAGCAATTTCCCTGGCTTGAGAAAGGAGATTCGCGACAGGCTCCATACCAATCAAAGGCTCAAAACCGCCTTCGAATCGCCTCAGGCGTATCCCGTCTAGATAGGGCAAGCTCTTGATCTGATTCGCTCCGTATCCAATTCCTTCATACACTATTCCATACCGATCGACTAGCAAGGTTAGCCGTCCCCTTCGGACATCTTCCACCAGCACTTTGGCAACGGGTTCACGCTCATTGACGGCAATGAATAGCGCATCTGGAAGCTGACGAGCTATTTCGACTGAAAGCGCCTGAGGATGACTTTCTAGTTTTGTCTTAAGTTGGCCTATATCCAAGCCCAGCAAGTCCAGCTCCCTGTCATTCAAATCGAGGTATTCAAGTACCCAATCTCTGGGTAGAGCAGAGCTTTCTACTAGTATATCCTTAATCGGCAATGCTCGGCCCGCCTTTGAAAGCGAAACCGAGAGGTCTTCGTTCATGACAAATAATTTCAAAGCAGCCGCGAGGATCAGAAAAGCTCCTACAATCGCCCCTACAGCGCGGCAACGAGACAACAGGATTATCTTGAAAGCGGTTTTGCTAATGCTTTTCGCCTTAACGTCCTGGTCAATGTCTTTCCAGGAATTCGTTTTTCGAGAAACTTCTGCCGCTTTTTTCCTAGCCATATCAACAGATTGAATAATTAGATCGAAATCTCAAGATTGCAGGCTCAATGATGCATTTTAACATCGCTTTGAAATTCAGGCCTTGGCAGCTAGCTGACAAGGGCATAAGACTCGTCTCCTTCATTCCGGGAATGGTATTCAATTCCAAAACGTAGGGCCGATCTAAACCATCGATCATAAGATCCAATCTAGCATAGTCTCTACAGCCACAGGCTCGATAAGAATCTCTAGCGATTCCCTTAATGCGATCGGCAATTGCTTCTGATAGCGGAGCCGGGGCAACGAACTCGGTCTTGCCTTTCGTGTACTTGCTCTCGAAATCGTATTTACCCGATTTCGGGCGAATCTCAACGATTCCCAAGACCTCGCCATCGATCATGCCAAGCGAGACTTCCCGCCCGATAACCCGTTTTTCGAGCATCCAAGTTTCAAAAGCCAAGTTTTCTAGCAAAGGCTCCAGCTCAGATGGCGAATCAGCGAATTCAAGTCCGAGACTGCTCCCTTCTTTAAGAGGTTTTAACACTACAGGGCCATCCAGTATACCAAAAGCTTCAGTGCAGTCAGGCGGATTATCCCGTTCGAAAACGATTTCCGGCAATACAGGAACACCCGCCTTCTCGAGAACGCTCTTAGCGGCACTTTTATCGAAAGTCAGCCGGCTACTTTCGCTATCACAGCCTACATACTCTATGCTGGCTGCTTCCAGGAGCTTCTGAAAACCTCCATCCTCGCCAAATGTCCCGTGCATAGTCGAGAAGACTAAATGCCGACGCGGGTCCAGTTCGTCAGGCAGGCTCGCCTCTTGCAATTCAAGCATTTCGGCTTGGCAAAACTCCGACATGGCAGAGAAAACCGCTTGACCTGAACCCAACGACACAGATCGCTCTTTAGAGACGCCCCCGTATACTACCGCTACAATAGGGTTCTCTGTCATAATAAAAATTCACTCCAATCGTTGCCATACAATATCGCTTCTGGCTCCAATACGACCCGTCGCTTTTCTTTCGCCTCTCGACGAACCAGGTTGACCAGTTCAATCACGTCTTCACTCGAGGCTCCACCGCGATTTATGATAAAGTTTCCGTGGACTTGGCTAATCTCAGCCCCACCTATGGCCGTACCCTTTAAACCAAGGTCTTCAATAAGCCGTCCAGCTGAATCGCCCTCTGGATTTTTGAAAATGCAACCAGCACTGGGTTCACGAGGCTGGCTCTCTTTGCGTTTCGATTGGTAAACATCAATAGCTAGTCGTAAATCCGCTTCCTTATGGCCCGATGCCTTGGATTGCATCACGACTTCAATGGCGATCGAATTTTCGAGTTCCCGACAATGCCGATAGCCTACCTTGAGATCTTCGGCCTTCGCATCGACAATAGACCCATCGAGTTTCACAAAGCGCACACTGCTAACCAAGTCGAATATCCAGCCACCCATGGCTCCCGCATTCATCCGAAGAGAACCACCCACGCTCCCTGGAATTCCTTCCAAGAATTCAAATCCTTCGAGCCCGTGTCGACAGGCTAAGCTGCAGAGTTCCTTGATCCGCAAACCCGCGCCAACGCGGATAGACTTATCATCAATACGTTGAAATCCTTTCCAGTTCGGTCCAGTCAATCGAATGACCAAGCCCTTAACACCATCCTCTGGAACGATCAGATTCGACCCCCTCCCCAGAGGGAATGCCCGTATCCGATTTTCGGAGCAGTATTTAAGTGCAGCCAAGAGCTCTTTCTCAGAGCCTGGCTCAAGATACATCTCAGCCGCTCCTCCTACTCGCAACGTAGTTTTTTTCCGAAGCGGCTCGTTTCGCCTCAAAACCGTACTCGGTGACGCCACTGGACCCAAGGCTTCAAAGAAACCACCCCAGCGCGGATCTCCGGCTTTGAGGTTTTCGGTAAATTCATTAGCCAGTATATTCGTTTCTCCAGCACCAAGAAAAACAATATTAATCTTTTCACCGTCACGGACCTCTTCAGATAGTGTATTCAATAATTCTTCACGATTGTCTACGTATTGGCAATACTTGGTTCTATCAAAAAGGCATTTAAACAAATCCCTCCCCGTGCCACCTTCGATCATGGACTCGGAAGCACTGTATACATCGATTAAGTACACGTAATCGAATGTCGATAATTCGTCGGCCAATTCGGATTTCAACGTGAAGGTTCTCGAATATCGATGAGGCTGGAAGATTACCACGGTTTTGCCAGGATACGCTTCCTTCAATCCTTCGCGGAAGGCTCGCACTTCGACCGGATGATGGGCGTAGTCCTCAAAGACGAGCACTTCCGTCGATACATATAGAATCGCTTGACGCCTATCAATCGGCGTAAATTCCATACGGAAAGATCCAGGAAATGGGAATTCCAATGCAGCCAGCGCCGCTAAAGCCGCTCTCTGATTCTGCCGGCTATAGGCTCCAATCTGATCCGATTCGATCTCCGGCAAATTCCCTTCATCGGCCCAAACGATTTTCTTAGCATCGACCTTACTTCCTAGCAATTCTCTCAATTCGCCAGTCAAGACTGTCTTGTATTTGGTCCTGCTAAGCAATCGTTGAAAACTCGCCAAGTAGTCCTCGTACCGAGCGTAATAAGCATGATGATCATGATCTACGTTCAGAATAATCGTTACGTCTGGGGCGAATGCCTCAATCGTCCCATCGCTCTCGTCTATCTCGATCACAGCCCATTCGGATTCATTCCAGCGTCCAGGATCCTTTGCGTCAGAAAACAAGCCCCCGATAAGGTAACACGGGTAGACCCCCAGGCTCTCCAAGAGATCTACGAGGACTCCACAAGTAGATGTCTTACCATGAGATCCAGCGATTGCTATCACTCGCTTTTCATTGATGAATTCCGCTAGCTGCTCGCCACGGGCTAAAATCCGGCACCCTCGCTTTGTAGCTTCGATAACGGAGGGATGCTGATCTCCTATAGCGGAAGAACGAACAACCGTTTTAATGGAATCCGAACTTTGTAAGGATCTCAAACTAGATATGTCAATCTCGTGCCTATCAAGAATATCCTGAGCTTTGTGGCAGAGCTTATCATCTTCGCCACTCACCACATAACCATCCTGTTTTAATATAATGGCTAGTGGAAGCATGCCCGAGCCGCCAATCCCAATGAGATGAATTCTTGTTACGGCAATTTCGTCTTTCATCTCAACTCCGTTGTCCTGCGGCTGTATTCGTTCCAGTGGATACCGAATCCGATATCAGAGCTTCTAGACTATCTGCGATACCGGATCTCGAATTGTCCGCATCGATTGATAGCAATCCGTTTCTCATTGTCTCGAGTTTCAAATCGTCCTCGATCAAGTCTTCAATTATTCCAATCAGATTCTCAAGGTCCGGATCGGCCAAAAGTATTCCACCACCTTGTTCTTCGAACCACTCCGCATTTCGAGCCTGGTGATCATCTGCGGCAAAGGGATACGGAATCAAAATCGCAGGTGCCCTGCATCTGGCAATTTCCGCTAGACTACCAGCTCCTGCCCTGGAAACTACCAAGTCCGCCGCGGATAATAAGGTCGGCATGTCATCGCTAAATTCAATAAAACGAGCAATGGGTAACTTGTCTTTTCCCCTGGCTTCCGCTCCTCGTTCGCTCGCGAAGCCCAAGCCCGCAAGACAAATCAGCTGCAGACCGTTTTGCCCAAGCCGTTCCGCATGGTTCATCGACCATTCCGTCAATGAACGAGCTCCCTGACTCCCTCCGAAGACTAAGAGAGTTTTTCTGAAAGGGTTCAAACCAAGGGAACGTCTAGCCGCTTGTTTGTCCAACGGTTGAATCTCGGAACGCAATGGTATACCTGCAAAGCTAACCCGATCGGCGCGATTCCCTGGCAAGCTCACTCCTTCTGGCAAGTAAATTCGATC
>MDTA01116436.1_pt1 | contig 11462 bp, 12 predicted proteins | sample 811151 | NCBI WGS metagenome assembly MDTA01 (sample SAMN05326648, study PRJNA326480) | marine metagenome | isolation source: seawater | place: Indian Ocean: South | collected 2010 | reverse complement strand
TTTTTTTATTGAAGCGTTTGGCATTTTATTTGTTCATCTCTTGCATTTTTTAATTTTTTAAAATCTTCGTCTGCATGATAAGAAGACCTTGTTAACGGAGATGAAGCAACTAATAAAAATCCTTTTGATAAAGCAATATTTTTTAACTCAACAAATTCATGTGGACTATAATATCTTTGTAGCGGATAATGTTTAGGAGATGGCTGAAGATATTGACCTATTGTCAGAAAATCAACATTAGCTGTTCTAAGATCATCCATCACTTGTAAAATTTCATCTTTATTTTCACCTAAGCCCACCATTAAACCAGACTTTGTAAATGTATTAGGTTTAATTTTTTTTGCAGACTCCAATAATTTTATAGATGCAAAGTATCTAGAACCTGGTCTAACAGTTAAGTAGAGGCTTGGAACAGTTTCGATATTATGATTAAAAACATCAGGTGAAGCTTCCAAAACTTTTTCAAAAGCATTTCCTTTTCGTAAAAAATCTGGAGTCAAAACTTCTATTGTTGTATTGGGATTATTTTTTTTTGTTTCTAGAACCACATCTTTAAAATGATTTGCTCCTCCATCTACTAAGTCATCTCTATCTACTGAAGTAATTACTACATGATTAAGGTTTAACTCTTTTACAGCTTTAGAAACTTTTAATGGTTCTAATAGATCAAGCTTATTTGGCTTCCCAGTTTTAACATCACAAAAAGCGCAGCCTCTTGTGCAAGTATCTCCCATTATCATAAAGGTAGCATGTTTTTTGCTCCAACATTCTGTAATATTTGGGCAGTTTGCTTCTTGGCAAACAGTGTTTAGATTATTTTTATTTACAATTTCCTTGGTTTTAAAAAATATTTGGCTGTTTATAATTTTTGATCTAATCCATTTTGGCTTTTTTTTAATAGGATTAATCGGTTTATTAACTTTCTCTGGGTGTCTAATTTTACTCATTTAACTTAATTATAATTTCTCCTGAATGACCAAATTTAAATTTTTCTCTTATTAAAATATCCAAAAAGTCTAAGTTTATTTTTTCTGACAAAAGATCGTTTTTATGCTCAATAATATTTAACTTATTTGTTAAATTTTTTTTCTCTTCAGCTAGATTTTCCATATTATTTTTTTTATCTAAATAAGAAAAAAAACCTCTGTTTCCATCAAAAAAGTTTATTAGAACATAAGAAAACAGAAAAATATTTAAAAACAAAAATTTTTTTCTTTTTAAAACGTGTAAAAATCGCATAATTAGATTTTAGCCATTTTTGAGGAATTTCCAAGTTCCTCTTCTATCCTGAGCAGCCTGTTATATTTAGATACCCTCTCAGATCGAGCCAATGAACCTGTTTTAATTTGAGAAGAATTTGTCGCAACAGCTAGATCAGCAATAAAAGTGTCTTCTGAGTCGCCAGATCTGTGTGAAATTATTGTTTTAAAACCATTTTTATGTGCCATCTCGATAACATCTAAAGTTTCACTAACAGTACCAATTTGATTTAGCTTAACTAAGACCGCATTGGCTGATTTTTCCTTAATACCTTTTTTTAACCTTTTTATATTTGTTGCAAACAAATCATCACCTACTATTTGAATATTGGAGTTTTTTGTTAGCTCTTTCCAAGAATCCCAGTCATCTTCTTTGAAAGGGTCTTCAATAGATTTAATAGGATATTTTTTGATTAATTCAGAATAGTTCTTAATGCTCAACGGTTTAGATAGTTCATTTGCGGCTACATCTAAGCAAATTGAGACGTCATCTCCTGCTCTCAATCCAGATTTTTCGATAGAATCGATTATTATTTTGATTGCCTCGTCTGTGTTTTTTAAGTCAGGGGCAAAGCCACCTTCATCACCAACGTTGGTATTTTTTAAAATATCTTTTAAATTTTGAATAACTAAAAAACTTTTCCTTAGGGACTCGGAAAATGAATTTGTATTTTCAGGTCGTATCATAAATTCCTGAATATCTAAATTATTTTTAGCATGAACTCCTCCGTTTATGATATTTAAGAGTGGGATTGGTAATTGATAATGTTTGGAATTTCCCAGATATTTAAATAAAGGTATTTTCTTTTCAATTGCTGCTAATTTACATGAGGCCATTGAAACAGCTAAAATTGCGTTAGCTCCAAGCTTTTTCTTTTGCTCAGTACCGTCTAAATCTATTAGAGCTTTATCTATTTTTTTTTGTTCATTGATGTCAAAATTTTTGAGAGCGTCATTTATTGGGCCATTTATGTTTTCAACTGCTTTAAAAACACTTTTCCCAAGATATTTATTGTCACTATTATCTCTTAATTCAAAAGCTTCATGCGTACCTGTAGATGCGCCTGAAGGAACTATTGCTAACGCAGATATATTTTCTGAAAACACTTCTGCTTCTACTGTAGGGTTACCTCTGCTATCAAAAACCTGTCGGCCTTTGATCTTTTTAATTTTTGACATTCTTTATTAATCTGTCTATTTCAACTAACTGTTTTAAAAGTTCAGGCATCTCTGATAAAGGAACCATATTTGGTCCGTCTGATGGAGCATTGTCTGGATCAGGATGTGTTTCAATAAAAATCGCTGCAACACCAACAGCAATAGCGGCTCGAGAAAGATGTTCAACAAACTCTCTTTGTCCACCGCTTTTGTCTCCCATTCCGCCAGGTTGTTGAACAGAATGTGTAGCATCAAAAACTACCGGATATCCATTTTTTGACATGATGGGCAAGGATCTCATGTCAGAGACCAATGTATTGTAACCAAAACTAGCTCCTCGCTCAGTAACTAAAATATTTTCGTTTCCTGAATCCGCTATTTTTTTTGTAACATTAACCATGTCCCAAGGAGCTAAAAATTGTCCTTTTTTAACATTTATAACTTTTCCAGTTTTTGCAGCTGCCGCTAGCAGATCTGTCTGTCTGCATAAAAAAGCTGGTATTTGTAAAACATCAACGTGTTTTGCAATAACTTCACATTGTTCTACAGTATGAACATCCGTTAACACTGGTATTCCAACTTCTTTTTTAATCTTATCAAAAACTGGCAAAGATTTTTCGAGTCCTGCACCTCTTTTTCCTTTTAAACTGGTTCTATTAGCTTTATCAAAAGAAGTTTTATAAATTAGACCAATGCCGAGTTTATCTGTAATTTTTTTTAATTCAGTCGCAACATTCAAAGCGTGTTTTTCACTTTCTAATTGGCAAGGTCCTGCAATTAAAGTAAATGGGTTTTGATTAGAAATACTTAATTTTCCACATTTGACTAATTTATTTTTCATTATTTCTTCCTTTCTTTAATACCTGCGGCCTTAATAAAAGAGGAAAATAATGGATGTGGCTCAAATGGTCTTGATTTAAATTCAGGATGAAATTGAACGCCTACGAACCAAGGGTGGTTCTCTAATTCAATTATCTCAGGAAGCGTCCCATCTGGGGAGAGCGCGGAAAAAATTAATCCTTTTTTTTCAAAATCATTTTTATATTTTATATTCACTTCGTACCTATGTCTGTGCCTTTCTTTAATTCTTTTTTCAGAATATATTTTAGAAATCAAAGAATTATTTTTTAAGATAGCATCGTATAAACCCAATCTCATTGTTCCACCTAAATTTTTTTCACTTCCTTTTATACGTTTTTTTCCCTTGTGCCATTCTTCTAATAACCCAACTACTGCTGTACAATTATTCCCAAATTCACTTGTAGAAGCATTTTTTATATTAAGTAGGTTTCTTGCCGCTTCAATAACTGCCATTTGCATACCGAAACAAATTCCAAAGAAAGGTATATTATTCAATCTTGCGTATTTTATGGCAGCAATTTTACCCTCCGTGCCTCTTTTGCCAAACCCGCCAGGAATTAGAACACCTGATACGTCTTTTAACAAAGGTTTTACATTCTCTGGTTTTAGATTTTCTGAGTCTATTCTTTTTAAATTAACCTTTAAATTATTTGATAATCCACCATGAACTAATGCTTCGTCTAGAGATTTATAAGCATCCTTTAGGTGAACATATTTGCCTATGATCCCTATATTCACATATTTTTTTGAGTTTAAGACTTTTGTAGTAATACTTTTCCATTTTGTAAGATTTGGTGATTTTTTACTCTTAATTTTAAAATAAGATAAAACTCGTTCGTCAAGTTTTTCTTTGTGAAAACTAATTGGTGCCTCATATATAGTTTTAACATCAATAGTTTCTATAACATTGTTAATATCGACGTTACAAAATAAAGATATTTTTTTTCTTTCTGCTTTTGGAATTTCTTTTTCCGATCTACAGATTATTATATCTGGTTGAATTCCCAAACTTCTTAGTTCTTTTACTGAATGTTGAGTTGGTTTAGTTTTAAGTTCACCAGATGCTTTCAGATATGGGACTAAAGTTAAATGAATAAATAAACTATTATTTTTTCCTGTATCATTAGAAAATTGTCTGATTGCTTCTAGAAATGGCAAGCTTTCTATGTCTCCAACAGTTCCACCAATTTCACAAATGATAAAATCTTCATTCTTAACATTATGAGATATAAATTTTTTAATACGATCTGTAACATGCGGGACCACTTGAACAGTGCCACCAAGAAAATCTCCTCTTCTTTCTTTTTTAATTATATCGCTGTAAATACCGCCCGTTGTTATATTATCAGATTGAGTGGCTGGAATTCCTGTAAATCTTTCATAGTGGCCTATGTCTAAATCTGTTTCTGCTCCATCGTCAGTTACGAAAACTTCTCCATGTTGAAATGGATTCATTGTACCTGGGTCTACATTTAAATAAGGATCCAGTTTTCTGACTCTTACTTTAAATCCTCTAAGCTGTAACAATGAGGCAAGGGAAGCTGAAGAGAGACCTTTTCCTAGAGATGAAACCACGCCGCCAGTGACGAATACATATCGCGCCATGGAAGGACAATATATCTAATTTTTTCTAAAAAATAAAGTTTATTTTGAAGACTCTGGTATTTGAGGCGTATTGGAATCTTTTTTTTCCTCAACTTTCTCCAAAACCGATTGTGTGCTCTCTAAGTCGCCCCTTGATAAAACAACAAGTAAAATACTTGAAATTATGAATAAAGTTGCAATTATAGCTGTAGATTTAGTTAAAAAATTTCCAACTGACCTAGTAGAGGCAAAATTATCTTGTGAAAGGCCTAGACCAAGAGCGCCTCCTTCTGACCTCTGAAGCAAAATAAGCAAAATAAGAATAATTGCCAGTACAACATTTGCAGCTATTAGGATTGTTTCCATAAGAGTTATTTATAGAAATTTTTTATTATATCAATAAAATTTTTCGAAGATTTAGAGGCTCCTCCAACTAGAAAACCATCTAATTCTTTAATAGATTTAAAAATATCAATAATATTTTTATCAACTGACCCACCATAGAGAAGTTTGGGCTGATAAGACAACCTGAATTTTCGTCTAATAAAATCTTTTAGAAAAATTATAGTTTTTTTTAACTCATTTGGTGAAGGGACCTTGCCGCTTCCAATAGACCAAATTGGTTCATATGCAATAATTATTTTTTTAAAATTATATTTCTTTTTTAAAACTTTGCTTATTTGTTTTTTTAAAACATTTAATGTTTTTTTATTTTTTTTATCTTTTTTATTTTCTCCAATACAAAAAATAATATTAAAATTATTTTTAACTGCTATTGATACTTTATTCTCGAGAATACTATCCGTTTCACCTAGCGCTCTATTTTCAGAATGACCTAAAATTATATAATTAATACCAATTTTTTTTAACATAAATGAACTGACGTTTCCTGTATGTGCTCCAAAATTATCTTTATAAAAACAATTTTGTGCAGATATATCAATTTTTTTCTTTTTATATTTATTAGAAAAAACCTGTAACAAAGTAAAAGGTGGAGCAAAAATAACTTTGTATTTTCCATTATTCTTTTTGTCTTTTGAAAAATACCCGTTAACTCTATCTATAATTTTATATGAGCTTGGAATACCAAACATTTTCCAATTACCGATAAAATACTTTGTCCCATTAGCCATAAATTAAAACTTTCTATATAGATTTTTAAGTATAATTAATTTAAATTTCTTAAATTAAAATTATGATTGCTTCAATAAAAAAATATTCTAAGTCATTTATATTAAAGGTTTTCGTAGCTATTATTGCTTTACCATTTCTTCTTTGGGGTATGGGCGATGTATTTCGATCAGGTAATCAAAATGTAATTGTAGAAATAAACGAAACTAAGGTAAGCACCAAAGAGTTTATGGACTATCTCAAGGCCATAAATATTTCTAGAGATGAAATAGAAAAAAAAGGAAAAGAAAAATTAATAAATGAAATTTTAACAAATTACGTGAGTGAAAAAATAATTTCAATTGAAACAAAAGAAAAAGGTATTAGGTTAACTGACTCCTCCTTAAAAGAAATTTTAATAAGCGATAAAGAATTTAGTAAAGATGGTAAATTTTTAAGGACTAAGTATGAAAAATTTTTATTAAGCAATGGTTTTACGGCACCGGAATATGAAAAAAATATTTTAAATCTTGAAAACAAAGGACAATTACTTTCCTTTTATAGTGGCGGGATTAAACTTCCAAGTTTTTTAATTGACGATTTATATAAACAAGAAAATAAATCTAAAAAAATAAGTTTTTTAGACTTAGAAAAAATTTATTCTAAAGAAAAAGTAAGTGAAAAAGAAATAAAAGATTTCTACGAAAAAAATAAAGAGTTTTTCAAAGATAAATTTAGAAGTTTTAAATATCTAGAGTTATCACCTGAAATTTTAGTAGGACAAAAAGATTTTAACGAGATTTATTTTAAAAAAATTGATCAAATTGAAAACGACATTTTAGACGGTAAAAATTTTGAAGAAATAACTACGTTTGCAAAAAGCAATATAAAAACAGTTGACGCTATTAACTATAAAAAGTTCAAAACGAATGGAAATATTTTTCAAATAAATGATCAACTGTTAGAGGAAATATTTAAAGTTAAAAATTTAAATACTCCAAAATTTATAGGTTTTAGCAATAAATTTTATATTGCTGAAGTAGTGAATGAAGAGAATATTTCTTTAGATATAAATAACAAGAATGTCAGAGACACTATCAATAAACAAATTAAGATTGTTAAATTGATAGAAAAAAATAACTCTTTAACTAAAAAAATTAATAATAAAAAATTTTTTGAAAAAGATATGTATGAATTATCAGAAAAAAATAATGTTCCAATCCAAAAAGCTGAAATTAAAAATATCAATGATAGCTCGAAATTTAATGATGTTTTATTAAAACAAATTTATATGTATGGTTCTAATCAAATTTTTATAATTACAGATTATCCCGTTGCGAAGAAAAACTTTCTTGTGAAAATTGACAAAGAATTGGATCCAATTATCAATCCTGACTCAAAAGTTTACAAAGAATATGTTAAAAAAAGTAACTCTAAATATATATCTGAAGTTTACAAATCTTATGATAGTTATATAAATGCCATTTATAAAATAAATATAAATGAAAAAGTTCTCGAAAGACTTATTAACTCAATTTAATGAAATTAAATACTAGTTTTGGAAAATTTAAAAGACTACATAGGAATAAAAAAAACCAAATAATTTTTTATTCTCAAAGTTGCAAAAATTATAAGTTTGTTGAAAACCTTTATAAATTTATTTTAATGAGAAAAAACAGTTTCATTTTTGAGTCTGTAGAAAGAGGTATCGTTAGAGGCAGGTACACTATTATAGGTTTTAATCCAGATAGAATTTACGATATTAAAAAAAACAAAATTTTTGTTGATGATTTTAAAAAAAAGAAGCTGATTAAAAAGGACGTTCTTAAGTTTTTAAATGAATTACTTGAGAATTTTAAAGTAGAAAGTTCAAGTAATTTACCGCGTATGTCATCTATGCTTGTGGGTTACTTTTCTTATGACATCATACGCTTAATAGAAAAAATTCCCGATAAATGTAAAAATGATATTGATATACCCGATATACGATTAATCAGGCCAAAAAATTTAATAATTTATGATAATCTAAAAAAAAAGATTTTCTTTATTCAAAATATTTTTCACGAAGAGAATATTGTTGATTATAAAACAAAATATCATTCAATTAAAAAAAACTTTAAAGAATTCCAATATTTTGGAAATATAACTCTTCCTGAAAATTTTCATATAAGTAAGAAAAAAATAAAAGTTCGATCAAATATATCTAAATTAAAATTCAAAAAAAATGTCCTTAAGGCAAAGAATTACATTAAAAAAGGGGATATTTTTCAAGTTGTTTTGAGCCAAAGATTTGAGTCCTCGATTGATAAGCCTCCTATTGAGATCTACAACACTTTAAGAGTGTTAAATCCATCTCCTTTTATGTTCTATTTTAATTTTGAGGATTTTCAAATTTTAGGCAGTAGTCCAGAAATTTTAGTTAGATTAGTCAATGGTGAAGTAACTGTTAGGCCAATAGCAGGGACAAGACCTAGAGGAATTAATAAAAAAAAAGACATGAAACTGACTTCAGAACTATTAAAAGATCCAAAAGAACTTGCTGAACATTTAATGCTTCTAGATCTTGGAAGAAATGATGTTGGCAAAGTATCAAAAGTTAATACAGTGAAAGTTACAGAAAGATTTAAAGTAGAAAAGTATTCGCATGTAATGCATATTGTTTCGAACGTTGTTGGAAAACTAAAAAATAACTTTTCTCTTTTTGAAACATTTTTATCAGGATTTCCAGCTGGTACAGTTAGTGGTGCGCCTAAAATAAGGGCGATGGAAATTATCGATGAATTGGAAAGCTCGAAAAGAAAACTGTATGCAGGGGGGATAGGTTATTTCACAGCTAATCAAGATTTTGATACTTGTATAGCTTTGAGAACTGCTCTAATCAAAAATAAAAAAATTTATGTTCAGGCTGGTGCTGGCATAGTCGCAGATAGCAATCCTAAAAATGAATACGATGAAACAGTAAATAAAGCTAAGGCATTACTTAAGGCAATAAATTAAATGAAAACTTTATTAATAGATAATTATGACAGTTTTACCTACAATCTCTACCACTATCTTCTGTCTCTTGAATGCAAGGTTGATGTTGTGAGAAACGATAAAATTAATTCAAAAGAAATTTTAAAAAGAAAATATAAAAAAATTGTTATCTCTCCTGGACCTGGCACGCCAAACCAAGCAGGGAATTGTTTGAAAATTGTTAAAAATCTTTTTAAAAAAATTCCAATTCTTGGTGTTTGCTTAGGTCACCAAGTTATTGCTCAAACTTTTGGTGCTAAAATCATAAATGCTAAAAAACTTATGCATGGAAAAACTAGCAGAATTTCACACAGCAGAGCTGGAATTTTTAAAGGCGTAAAGGATAATCTTGTAGGAACCAGATATCATAGTTTGATAATTGATAAAAAAACATTGAATAAAGATTTCATAATTACTGCCAAAACAAAAGATGATGTAATAATGGGAATTATGCATAAAAAATACAATCTACATGGAGTACAATTTCACCCCGAAAGTATAAACACTAAAGAAGGTATGAAATTAATCAAAAACTTTTTAAATTATAAATAAAATGGATAAAATTATTGAAAAACTCAAGAATAAACAAAACTTAAGTTTTGAAGAGAGCAAATCTGCTTTTGAAAAAATGATGTCCGGAAAAGTTAGTGAGGATCAAATTCATAACTTTCTAATTTCTTCTTCTATAAAAGGAGAAACATCAGATGAAATAGCTGGTGGTGTTTACATTCTACGTGAGAAGGCAACTAAAGTTAGTGTGTCTGATGATACAATAGATACTTGTGGCACTGGAGGAGACGGAAAAAATACATTAAATATCTCTACTGCTGCAGCATTATTGCTGTCTAGTTTTGGGATAAAAGTAGCTAAGCATGGTAATAAATCGGTTTCCTCAAAATGTGGGTCTGCAGATGTATTAGAAAAATTGAACATAAGTATTACTCTCGGTCCAAAAGAAGTAGAAACAAATATAAATAATAACAATTTTGGGTTTATGTTCGCTCCAGGTTATCATTCAGCAATGAAATATGTGGGGCCGGTTAGAAAGAAAATTGGTAAAAGAACAATATTTAATTTGATTGGACCTTTAAGTAGTCCAGCTAAAGTAAAAAGACAAGTTGTCGGAGTTTTTGATAGAAAATTACTTAAGGTTTTTGCTGAAGCATTAAGAAATTTGAATTTAAAAAAAGCATTTATTGTAAATAGCCAAGATGGACTTGATGAAATTTCACCATATGCGAATACAGATATAGTCGAACTTACTGATGGGAAAATAAAAGAGTCAGTTTTGAGTCCAAAAGATTTAGGAATTAAAGGGGATAGTTTTGAAAATATTGTTGGAAAAGATCCTGAATACAATGCAAAAAAAATTAATGAGATATTTGAAGGCAAAGACAATGACTTTTCAATTGCTGTCTGTTTAAATGCTGCTGCAGGTTTACTTGTGGCGGAAGAATCAAGCTCTTTTAAAGAAGGTTATGAAAAATTGAGAAAACATATACTTTCAGGAAAAGTTATTAATTATATTGCAAAATTAACAAAATGAATAATACTTTAGAAAAAATAATTGCTGATAAGAGCAAAAGCTTAGAGAAATATAAAAAATCTTATAAAATTGATGATCTTAAAAAAAAAATATCTTTATATAAAAATTACTTGAACTTTAAAGATAAATTAAAAACAAATGAAATATCAGTTATTGCGGAGATAAAAAAAGCAAGTCCTTCTGCTGGAATTATTGTAGAAAACTATGATCCTAAAGCAATCGCAAAACAATACTTAATTTCTGGTGCTTCATGTCTTTCTGTTTTAACAGAAGAAAATTATTTTAAAGGAAAATTAGAAGACATTGATAAAGTTAAAAAAGAAGTTAGATTGCCCGTTTTATGTAAAGACTTTTTCATTGACCCCTATCAGGTTTATCTTGCTAAAAGCTTTGGGGCAGATGCTATTTTAATTATTCTGGCAGCTATTGATGAAAAAACTTCAAGAGATATTTATAATGTTGCCGAGGAATTAAATATAAACACGATTGTAGAGGTACACACGATCGAGGAAGCAAAAAAAGCTCTCGATTTTAAGAATGCAATAGTAGGTATAAATAATAGGGACCTAAAAACCTTAAGAACAGATATCAAAATAACTTACGATTTACACAAAAAATTAGTTGATCATGCTGGTCCTATTATTTGCGAAAGCGGAATAAAGTCGGAGAAAGAAGTGGAAGAAATAGTAAAAAAAACAAAAATAAATAACTTTCTTATTGGTGAATCACTTCTTAAGGATCTAGACAAAAATTCATCTATGTTAAAAAGAATCGTTCAAATAAAGGCGTAATATAAGGTTAATTTAACATTGATATTGGAGTAGAACTTTTGTAGAACAGAAATGTACAGGATTTGTTCTATGCTTACAAAAAAACAAAAAAACTTATTACTTTTTATTAATAAGAAAATTAGGTCAACTGGCGTGTCT
>MDTA01073997.1_pt1 | contig 11462 bp, 27 predicted proteins | sample 811151 | NCBI WGS metagenome assembly MDTA01 (sample SAMN05326648, study PRJNA326480) | marine metagenome | isolation source: seawater | place: Indian Ocean: South | collected 2010 | reverse complement strand
ATTAATAAAACCTTGAACTGCAAGTTCTGACGCACTACCGCTAAAAAATTTACTTCTCGTGAACTCATCAACATCTTGCTCTAGACTATATGGATAAACTCTTGCAACTACTACATATCGTTCAGTTTGTTTACCAGTTAATTGATCAATGCAAGTGTCTCTTTCTAATATTTCTGTTTCTATGTGTCCATTGAATAGTTTGTGAAATGCTCTCAACCTTTCATCAACTGGTACATAGTCTTTACCTTTAATTTGTATAGTTTTTAATTTCATTATTCCTCCTTAATTGAATAATTGTTCATAAGATTGTCCTGTAACATAACATATAGCAAGTTTACTCGCAGTTGGTATCTTACCAGTTTTTTTCCATTGAGTAATGGTTTGCTTATGTATTTCTAGTCTTTTTGCTATCCATGATTGACTTCGATCGTTAGCTGCCAACCAAATATTTAAAGCATAAAAGTCATTATCTTTACTCATTTTTTCTCCTCCCAACCAGTTTCTATTGCACTACTTATAAGCATTTTACGACTTATCCAACTATTAGTTTTATAATCGTAAAATCCTTTATCTAATTTAGCCAATGTCCTTAGATTTTGTTGCTCTAAGTATTGTATCTCGGCAATATTGTTTAATTTTAAATGCAATATCATTGAGTTTATTTGTTTATCTGTATATTCTTTTTTCATTATTAAGATCTCCTCACTTCAAACTTGTACATATCCTCATCACAATTAGGACAATACTGAAAATAATCACTTGTGCTTATATCATCATTTGTATTACTTCCACATCTATTACAAGAATATTCTAATTTCCTAATTTCCTGCACTCCTTGTTTTATTAATCTAAATGCTACATAGATACCTATTAATGCTCCTAAAGTATTCATTTATTCCTCCTCTTCAAAGTCGCAATGATCACAACACTTAGAACATAAACCTATATATGTTCCCTCAACATTATGTAGATTACCCAAAGCACTCCAACCACAACAAGTAGATAATAATTCTTTTTCATTATCAATAAAGTGATCAATGTTTTCTTCTATTTGATCTTTGGTATAACCCTCTGCAATTATATCTACTTTTTTACCAATCATATCTAGCTGCTTAATTATTCTCTCTCTAGTCATTTTCTACCTCATCATAATATTGTTCCTCTAATTTTTCTGTTAATTTGCGATCTAAATCTTTCTCGAATTGTTTTATTTTACTTCCCCAATGTCCATTGCTCTCATCAACAGAAATAACAATTTGTCCGTTATCTACCCACATTTCGTAAGTAAAAAATATTTCTTCTTCATTACCACCGCAAGAAACTCTTTCAAATCTCAAAGGTTTATCTTTATCAACAATTTGATCCTCGCACTTTTTTTCAATATCTTCAATAGTTATGTGATTAGTGCCTCTTTCAAAATAATACTCGCCATTTTTTTTGAGTTCTTTGATTTTATTATTAACCCACTCTTTCATTTTTTTATCTTCCATTAAATGTGTTCTTCCTCATATATATAGCCAATAGTTTCTCCACTCATATCATCTAATAAATCATAATCTATATAGTAGGTAAATTCTTTTGTTGGCTCTTTCTTTGCCCATTTATCACATAATTTCATTGCATAACTATCTACATCATAGTCCATTGGTATAGAACAAAATTCCTCGAATACATTTCGTTCCATAGATACTTTCATTTCTATTATTTTTCTTACCATTTGTTCTCCTTGTTTGTTAAAATAAAATTTAGGGGATAGCTATAGTTTGGTTTAACTGATATAGGTGTTACAATGAGATATAAAGATATAACTATCCCCAATATAATATAATAAGTCTTGTTTAAGTTTTTGTTCATAACCTTGTCCGTTAATATAAATATAAATATATAATATGTGCAATATAATATAACAAATAATATAAAATAATTTTTTTGTATGAATATAAGAATATAAATATTAAATTTGTTTTCCTTTCTAATATGTTCATTAGAAACCTTGTTTGTTATAAAAGAGGAGATCGTTGAGATCTCCTTTTTTATTAATAGTAATATTTACCTTTTTTATAATTTGTATCTTTATCATAATGTTTTTGACACTTTATACATCTATAACCTGATAAAGTACAGAGCCAATTATAAACCCATTTAAAACAATCCTCGCACTTTCTTTTGTCTTGTTTATTTTCTTTCATATTATAGTTTCCTTTGTTTGTTATTTAGATATAAAAACTCTTACCTCTTCTGGTTTTCTAAACCAAGCCAAGTCGCAGCTTTTATTATTACACCAAAAATATTGCAAAGTTTTTGTTAAATCTTTTGAATAACACTTTGGACAGATTGGAGTAATTATACAATCAACTTTTTCTTTCATCATTTTTTCCATTCATTTCATGTAGGGAAATCCGTAAAGATCTCCCCACATTTCGATCCAACTTATATCAAGTCGCAATCTTCGTATTTTTCAATGTTAACTTTATTCCAATCAATTTCAAGTTCTTTAGAAACTTTATCTAAATTCCAGGCTATTGAGTGAAATACTACCCATACTAATCTTCTAAATTCGATGTCATTGAAATTAAAAACCTCATCGGAGTATTGTTTCCAATCATCGAACATTTTATTTATGTCTAATTTTTCTCCGTAAGTTTCTTTTTCGTATTGACTTCTATCTCTTATGAATTTAAATAACTCATCAAGAACATGGGGGTTATATTCATCTTTCTCCCATTGTTCATCGTAAGAATAATTTAATTCATCTTTTATTTTTTTAATTTCCATTACGATCTCCTTGTTTGTTTATAAACTCAATATCTTTTTGTAATTGTTTTAGCATATCGCTAAAAGTATCAATCAAAAAATCGCTATCAAGTTTATAATTATTATTATCATCTTTTGAATAACATACAGGAATTTTTATTTCCAAAGGTATGTTGTTTTTATCTTTTTCCATTTTGAAGGATCTCCTCATTTGTTATTTGTATCTATCTTCTAATAGTTCCTCACTTCTCGGACGGAGTGAGTAAACAATCTTACCATTTTTTAATTCGCCTTTAAACAACGAATAATTTTCAAAGCCAAAATCGGAAATGTCTCCAAATCGATTACCCTCACTATCTAAAGCCATATCGATATATGCGTTTATTGGTAATTGTTGTAGTCTATTAATCAAAGTTCCAACTTTCATGTGATAGTCATCATGTTTGGTGTTTTTCCAATACAAACCATATTTTGAAAGGAGTTCATCTCTTTCTGACTTCATCTGACGAAATCGATCTTTCAATCTTGAAAGTTCTCCTTTAAGATATGTATAGTGTTCTTTTTCGTTCTGAAATCGAGCATAAGGTTTAAGGTTTTTATCTCTTAATCCTCTTTTTGCTTTAGCACTTAGTTTATATTTATTGGTTTTTTTATTCTTTCTAATCATGTTGTTGTCAATTAGTGTTTGAATATTCATTCCATAATAACCATTGATGCTAGTTGCTTTTGATTTATTAAGAGTGTGAAAGAATTGAGAAATTTCAATTCTTTTTAACTCTAAATTATTATCGTACATATAAGATAATAATTTCATTGCTTTTTCTTGTTTCATTGTAACCTCTTTGTTTATTAGTATTTTACTAAATTTAATATAGAAATATAAAAATTCATAACAAATAATATAAAAAAACCCTCCATAATATAATATACAAATCGACTTATGATGTTTGTGATTTTTTTCACTCGAAAGGGGGGGTTGTCGTGAAAACCTCATCAAAAATGATTTTCTAAAGTTGAGATCTCCATAAAAAAAAAGGGAGGCAAAGCCTCCCTTTTTCCTATAACTCTCTTAATGTTTTTTTCATCATCTCCCAGAAGAAGACAATGAAAATGGTATATGTCACGATCTCTACAATCATTTAAAACTCCTTTCTAAATATGTTTCTAAGTTTTCTTAAATTTGCTTTTCTTTTCTTTTCGTCTTTTTCGTCTTTATCCGCCTTTAAAAGTTTGACAATGTTTTCATTTTCTAAAGCGAAAATCGGATCGATGAGAAAGTCACCGCAGACGCAGAAAAAAGTCGATTCTTTCATTGTTGCCCCCCATAATTTAAAGGCAACATTTCCAATTCTTGAAAGTCGGAAACTAACCATTCTACCCAATCTTTATGAGTTATATTTTTATCGGCATAGTCAAACCAATCCATGAAGACATAATCGACTCTATTTTTATAAAATCGTATTTCGTCAGACGGCCCGCCCCAACTCAATTGATACCTATAGTAACTTTCTTTTTCTCTCCATGAGAGATCTTTCTTATCGACAAAGTCAAAACTTAATCCGTATTGCCAGAACTCCGTTCTTGTTTCTTCGTCATCTCGTTTGTTCATAAACTTTAAAAAATCGTCTTCACGGCTTTTTAAGTTTCTATCTATTCTTTCTTCACATGTTTCGTTTTTAGGTTTCATGTTTTTCTCCTTGTTTTGTTTTATCTATAGTAAAAAACTTTATCGATTTGATAATCGTTAAAGTCTTCACGATCGATGTTAAAGTACTTGTTCCAAACTTTCAAAAAATCCGCATCACATTTTAAACTATGATAATCCGCTGCAATTTCTAAAAGTTCTTTTGCTTTCTTGTTGTTCTCCCTAATTCCGTTTGGGTTACAAGCATAGAATTTACTTTCAAAGTACTCTTTGATTTTCTTATCTAAATCTATACTTTTCAACTTTTCAACTTTTTTAATGATTGTTAAGTAGTTCATTTTTTTCTCCTTGTTTTGTTTTATCTAACTACCATAGCAAAGGTTATGACTAACCATGCCATACTAAAAAGCAATGTCTCTAATCTTGTCAATTCTTTTCTAAAAAAAACCAATAAAAGAATCGGTAAAAAGTTTAGTAAGACAAACGCTATTGTTGTTACGATTGTTAAAAGTTCATTACTCATTGTTTTCTCCTTGTTTTGTTAATGTTGGAAGATCTCCTCCCATTTCCTATAACTTACGAATTTTTTTTCATATGTGTGTATATATTTTTTATATTTCTTTTTATGCTTTTTTTTATCGTGTGTTGTCTTAGTTACCTCCCCAACCTTACGCCCATTTTTTTAAAATGACGACTTAGTCGATCCTAGTTTTATATAGGAGGTTTTATATTATTTTTTTTTTAATGTTCAAAAGGATATTTTTAGGGGGTATAGGCGTAGAGATGCTGCTAATGTAAGTCTATCTCTATTCCTTGCAAAACAGTGATTAATGACTAACTAAATAGTAATAATTTAATACGGTTATATTTAAAATCAAGATTTAAAAAAATTTCTATAAACGACGATATATCAAAAAATATAAGATATAAGTTTAAGTAAAACTTTAAGTTGAAAAATATTAGACAACAAATCCTAAATTTTGATAGTTTTTTATTAGTTTTTACCCCTAAATTATCTCTATGCCAAGATATGATTATAAATGTTTAGAATGCGATAAAGTATTTGAAGTTGAACAAAAAATGAGTGATGACGCATTGGAGTTATGCTTATGTGAAGATGAGCAATTTCTTGTAAAAAGAATACCTCAAGTGCCTAAATTAGTCATTAATAGTCCAGCTTCTATGTCAGATCGTGCATTACGCAAAGAATTAGACATCGATTAGTGTTTGATTATTGCATTTTGGTAAAAAAGAATTGTGCGTTTGCAGCTAAAGAGGGTAAACATACTTATTGTGGGTTACATACTGGAAATAAAGCACAAAATAGAATTGATTATATAAATACTTGTCCGAAAGACAAGATAAAAAAGAGGAGATAGCTATGCCATATCACAAAATGGGAAAAAAGAAAAAGAAAATGGGTAAAAAAAAGAAAAGAAAAATGGGTAGAAAGTAATGAAAGTGAAAGCACCTAGAGGGTATCACTTTATGAAAAAGAAAGGTAAGTTTAAGTTGATGAAGAATCCAAGAGGTGGATATAAAAAACACAAAGGATCATCATTAACAATGAATGTACCAGTAGTAAAGAGGCATTCGTGAATGTAACCGTATCATCTGCAAGAAACTTTATACCTAAGCGTCTTTATGGTATGCGTAAAAAATCTATAAAGCAAAAACTAAAAGGTATGCCTAAAATTAAGAAGTCAAAATATTTTAGATAATATGTGGGAACTGTTTAAAGATAAAAACGAGTATAACGAAAAAAACATTATTGGTTTTTTGTCCTTTGCGTTGATGTGCGTGTTTGGTATTGTAGATTTAGCAATGGGTATTATTGGTATAGAACTAATGGTAAACGACTACATTTATAATTCTTTTGTCTGGGTAACACTTGGATCGTTTGGAATAGCAGGAGCAGAAAAAGTCTATAAAAAATGAGACGATCATTATTCAAAGAACGCACCAGGAAATCTAACGGTGCAAAAAAAACTCGACAAGGTATGAGCCATAATACAAAGTTTGGAAATAAAAACTCTAAAAAGTATTATAAAAAAAAATACAGAGGACAAGGTAAATGAGTAATCTTGAACTAAAAAAAGCAAATCAACTTGCTGCTATTGATTTATTAATACATAATCCTGAAATAACAAAAAAAGAACTAGCAGATCAATTAAATATGTCTGCAACCACAATACATAATTGGTTTGCAGATGACAGATTCGTAGACATGTATTATAAAAAATACATGGTGTCATTTAATGCAAAATTGCCAATGGTATTAAACAGCATGATTCGAGAAGCAGTTGAAGGTAATGTTCAGGCAGGGCGTCTAGTGCTTGAGCATTCAGGAAAACTTGTTAAAAACATTAATGTAACTGTAGATAGTCCATTTGAAAAGTTTTTGAAGGCAGAGCAGATAGACGCAGAGGACATTATAGACGCAGAAAGTCAAGAAGTTACAGAAATGATCGATACACTTCCAGAAAGAAATCCAGAGAACAACAAGCCAAGAAAAAGAGAATTAAAAGAAAAGAAAGCTGTTGATAGAATTAGAGAGGGTAAACCACCCTCAAAGCAAAAAACTCGTGAGGATAGAGCAAACAGATATGCGTTGCTGCAACGAGCAAAAAAAGTTGGCTTAGATCCTTTACCGTCAAGGCGTCCTACAAATAGTGAAAGAAGAAAGTGGTTAAAAGAATTAGAAAAATTAGAATCTAAGAAACACCATACTCGTCAGGACTAATATTATATTCTTCAAATATTTCTGACATTTCCATTGATATATATGCTATATCGCTTTTATCTAATTTTTTTCTTGATGTTTGAATAGGTGCTATTTTCATACATAGAAACCCAAGTAGTTCGTTATTTGCTTGTGAGATTTCTTTTAACTCTAGAATTATAAAATATATTTTTTGTATCAAATCTTTCATTATTATAGTTTACGCATACTTGTAGAAAGATTCCTTACAAATTCATCAAAAAACTCATCTATTTCTTTGTCTATCTTTTTTTCCATGATTGCAAACGCTTCTTCATCAGATGTAAAAAAGAATTTTCTTTGTGGTATTTTTGCAAAATCTCCTTTGTATCCACGATAAGTTGCTTTGTCTCTTACAACTCCAGATACATTGTCTTTTAAATGATCCTCATATTGTGATAAGTTTGTGCCAACAGAACTTGATAAATTTGTCCTATCTGTATCAACTTCAATACTTTTTTTCAATCTACCAGTATCAGTCATTATTTTATTTGTTCTAATCTTAGAATGATTTCCTTGATGTTTATATACTAAATATTTGGCAGTTGAGGGAGCATATTTTTTACCAGTTATATCTTTTTGATGTCTGAATGTTTTTTGTACCTTGCTCCAGGCAAACTTTGCCATGTTTTCTAGAGAGGCAAGAATATTCATATCGAATGCTGCCCCAGTTACTTTATTGAAGTTAAAGTTTACTTTAATCTCTTGTAGGGTTATCATCGACTATCTCCACTTCGTTTATTGATTTATTAGCTTCTATAATTTGTTCAGCATCACTGATACTCAAATCTTTGTTTTCTTCAGCTAACAACTGTGCTTGTGTAGTTAAGTTATGTTTCAACTTATATTCATTTAACATAATCTTATCTTGTGTAGTCATTGGATATTCTACTTCAGAAAAGTCTACTTTAAATTGAGAAACTTCTGGTAAACCTAAATTATTAGTTTGAGATAAAGCATATTCAACTTTATAAAACTCTTTTTCATATTGACGATATAGTTCTTTATCATCGATAAAATCTTCGTGGCGTTCTAAGTCTTTAATCATCAAAGAGATACCACTTGGCACTTCTCCACCTGATTGTGCAAAAGTAACAAATAGATGATTATTCAACGCCACTAATTCTATTTGCCATTTTATATTTTCAATAACAGCTTCTACATTACCTTCAGGAGAAACAATATTATAAGTGCTGCCTTCAGGTAAAGTCAAAATTTCATCTGATCCTGCTCTTACATTTGCATTGTCAGAAATCAATCCAGTAACTACTGGTTGTCCAAACATCTGAAATCGTAATCCTAATTGCATTTCAGTCATTGTTATATTAATATGCTCATTAGCAGATACTAAGTCAGAAGCACCTTCCACAAAAAATGAATCAAGTTGTTCTTCTCTGTGTGTAAATACAAAAGGTAGCACACCTAGATTGTGTACTATTTCTTCCAGGATATTACCGTTATCATCAAATTTTATATGAGTATCTTTATCCCAGTAAGCATACATTAATTCTTTAGTATCAGATAAATCTGCGTGTCCGTGCATCATAGGGTAAACGATTGCTTCTGGTTTGTATGGATTATCTCCAAAATATGGCTCGAAATAATATATAGGACGATATTCAAATCGTTCTTCCATTTCATCATACATAACATAAGTTGCACAAGTACCAAGCAAACGAGTCATGCGTTCCATTTGTTTCATTCTAGCATTTTTTACAACAGTTAAATCTGAATAAGAATCACTTACATTTCTTTTTGCACCTATGGTATAAATTTTTGACATACGATTTACAAACTTTTTCACAATATTGGTGTTGTAATGAGGAATTTCTTGAAATGCGTCAGATTTAAAATAACCTTCTATATATTGATCAGTAAGTGATCCAGAGTAATAGTCTAAAAACTTTCTTACTTCTTCTCTACGAGCTTTAGCTTGTTCTTCTTTGAAATTTGTTAATGAATCTTGTATAATTTCTCGTGCTGTTAAAACCATTAAAATATTCCTTTTATCGTGATATTCTTCCAATGAAATTACTTCTAATTGGGAATCTATTCAATATAAAATATCGAAAAGCATCGCAACCATGTTCGTAGTAACCGTCTTTGATAGGATTATTAGAAATAGCCTTACCTTCTACTGCTTCTGGGAATCTGTATCCTTCAAAATCCTCTGCAATGCCAACACATTTTTTGTCTACTTTTATTCTTCGTAACCCTTCTGCATTTTCAAAAAATCCACGACAATAACTTACCCCTGCTTGTATATCTCTAGATAATCTATCCATACGATACTCTACATATATTCCATGTCTGCGTAATATGTGTATGTCTCCCATACCTGATTGTCCTTGTACAAAACTACCTGCAGGATCTCCATAATAAGTAATGACTGGATAGTTTTTTTTCTTAATCATCTCTGCTAGTTTATCAGTTGGTATATTTCTTTCATGAATTATTTCATCAATAATATTTATATGCCAATTACCGTCTTGTTTAAATGTTTGAAACCAAAGAACAGAGGGCATTCTAAATCCAAAGTCCATTGAACAATATGTAGGAAGATTTTCTTGATAAGGTACAACTCCCATATCTTTTTCTCTGTCAAATGGATATACTCTTCCTTCCATTGATGTAAACTTTGCTGCAAATTCCTGATCAAATAATTCTTTGGACATATTTCTTTTTCTTTCCTGGATAAAAGAATCTTTCTTTCCTTCTGGAAACGCATATTGATTTTCCCAACTTGGAGACTGTTGCGAATACCATTGAGGATCTGTTTGTCCTAATAAGTATAAATCATAAATCCAATTAAACCCTTCAGGCGTTGTAATAAAGATCGCTTTACCTTTTCTATCTACCAATGTTGGAGATAAATACATATCCCAAATTCTTCTTGGCATTTTTGCTGCCTCATCTATAATTAATAAATCTACTCCTTCTCCAACCAACGAGTCTGGGTTTTCACAAGACATGCCTTCTACTGTTGTACCCCATTTGAATTTTATATACTGTTCTTTTTCTGATGCTCTATCAATATCGTTTGCTTTACCTGCTACCATATCTTTCCAAATTTCTCGGAACATTAATCGTGACTTTTTATACGATAGTCCTACTAGCCATATTTTTTTATTAGGTTGTGCTGCGTAAAATTCAGCTTCACGAAATGCTGCAGTAGTCTTACCATATCTTCTACCACAAATATTTACGAAATAAGATGCGTCAGGTTTGTCAGGAAAATGTAATTTTCTTTGCCCTTCGTGTGGTTGATATTTCATAAAATCAAACCACTTTTGCTTGAACTCAAACTCTTTATTTTTCTTTGACATTCTAATTGTCATTAATTTAAATCATAATTAACTTAATACCATAATATAATCCACTTAAGGAGTAAAAATGTCTGAAGAAACACAGAATACAGCCGTTGAGGAAGCTGTAAAAGAGCCTCAAGTCAGTCAAGACGAAAAAAAGACACAAGAAGCTGTTCCGTATTATCGTTTTCAGGAGCTAGTAAAAGAACGAAATGAATTAAAAACCAAAGTAGATCAAATAGCAACTGCACAGGAAGAACAGCGTAAAAAGACTTTAGAAGAGCAAGGCGAATATAAAGCTCTCTTAATTGAAGAACAGAATAAAAATAAAGAGTTAGAAACAAGATTTAATGAAGTTTCTGAATCTTTTAATAATTATGTGAATCAAGAAAGAGATTCTCTTCTAGGTAAAATTCCTGAAACGAAAAGAGAAAAATTTGAGAAGGTAGATGATTTATCTCTTTTGCGTGACATAGCATCAGAATTTGATTCAAAGTCTGGTGTGAATGTAGGACAAGTTGAGAATAAAGTATCTGTACAAAAGTTTAAGGGTAATCCTTTTTCTGATATGTCAGATTCTAAACAGCGAAGAGGATCGCATAAAGACTTGATAAGTCATTACCTTAAAAAGAAATAATCATTTTAACTTTTAAGGAGAGTAAATAAAATGGCTGACGGAAATGTAACAACAACAACAGCTGCCAATTTTATTCCTGAAATGTGGAGAGATGCTATTCTTGATTATGCTGAAAGAAAATTTCAGTTAAGAAATCAGGTATTAGACTTCTCATCTATGTTAGCAGGTGGTGGCGACATTCTAAATATACCAAAGGTTACTGAAGAAACTGCTGCATCTAAAAGTGCAGGAACTGCAGTAACATATACTAACAATACCGACGGTGTTATTCAACTTGGCGTTGATCAACATCATTACGAAGCTAAAAGAATCGAGGACATCGTAAGAGTTCAAGAATCTGCTGATCTATTTAATGCT
>MDTA01196216.1_pt1 | contig 11463 bp, 17 predicted proteins | sample 811151 | NCBI WGS metagenome assembly MDTA01 (sample SAMN05326648, study PRJNA326480) | marine metagenome | isolation source: seawater | place: Indian Ocean: South | collected 2010 | reverse complement strand
TTTTCGAAAATTGAAAGCTTCTCCGAGCTTTTCTGTGTCCGTATTTTTTTCTTTCAACAACTCTTGAGTCTCTTGTCGTCAATTTATCTTTTTTAAGGTTCTTCTTGAGTGTTTCATCATGAGAGATAAGAGCTTTTGAAATACCTAAAATAATTGCGCCAGCTTGGCCAGATAAACCTCCGCCTTTAACAGAACATTTCACATCAAAACTTGAAGACACGTTAGAAATTTCTAATGGTCTCGTAACAATAATTTGATGAACGGGTCTTTTAAAATATTCATTCATTTTTAAACCATTTACATGAATATTACCTGACCCTTTTTTTACCCAAACTTTTGCAATAGATTTTTTTCTTCTTCCGGTAGCGTATTTACTATCTTTAAAGTCTAATTTAATTTTTTTAAACTTATTATTTTGTGAAATATTACTTTCCATTATCTAACTAAATTTTTTTTATTTAATTTTTCAAAATTTATAATCTTTGGTTTTTGAATCTCATGCGGATGCTTTTCTCCACTATAAACTTTTAATTTTGTTAATTGTTTTTTTGCTAATGGGCCTCCTGGGAGCATTCTTTTTACAGCAAGCTTTAATATGTCTTCTGATTTATTTCTTTCTTTTAGTAAAAGAGGTGAAGACACTTTTATCCCACCTGGATGACCAGAATGTCTAAAATATTTTTTATTTTTAAATTTTTTTCCAGTAAATTTTATTTTGTCTATATTTGTTACAACCACAAAATCACCATTGTCTATATGTGGGTTAAATGTAGTTTTATTTTTTCCTCTTAGAACTTTTGAAATGTATGCAGCCAACCTACCTACTGCTATATTTTGAGCATTTATTAAATACCAATCTTTTTTTGTATCTTTCTTTTTAATAAAGGGTGTCATAATAATGGGCGATAAATACAAATAATATCTTATAAAGTCAATTTATTTAATTTTGTGATAATAAAGGTTTATACTACTAAAAACAAGCAACACACTACAAATTTGATGTCCCGAGGCTAAATAAATATTTAATCCGCTTATTAGAGTAGTTATCCCTAAAAATATTTGTAAAAGTAATACGATTAATAAAATTAATAACGGTTTATATAAATCCTTTTGTTGATTCTTGAATATTATAAAACCCAAAATTAAAATATAAATTGTTATAAAATAAGCTAAATTTCTATGATAAAATTGAACCAGAGAGTGACTATCAAAGTTTACTAAGTTTTGAAGTTTGAATAAAATTAAATCATCTGGAATATACGAGGAACCCATAAGTGGCCAAGTTTGATAAATATTACCTGCGTCTAATCCAGATACGAAAGCTCCAACCAATATTTGAAAAAAGATAAAAGATATTAGAAATAAATAAGGTAAGTAATATTTGTTAAAAGAAAAAAATCTTTTATTTGTATTTAATTTAAGATTAATAATTAGCCAAAAGATTATAGAAATAATAGTTAACGCAGTTATTAAATGTAGCGATAGCCTGTAATGACTAACAGTTACATCGTTAACTAATCCACTTGTTACCATATACCAACCTATAAAACCTTGAAGTAAAATTAGAAAAAAGATCAAGTAACAGTATTTGATTATTCTAAATTCAACTCTTCTAGTTAAATGAAAATAAATTAGTGGGATTAAAAAAAATAATCCAATTACTCTTCCTAAAATTCTGTGAAAATATTCCCAATAAAAAATAATCTTAAATTCTTCTAATGTCATTGTAGTATTTAATAATTTAAATTGGGGTATTTGTTTATATAATTCAAAGTAATTATCCCATGATGATTTATTTAACGGAGGAAAAATTCCTTTAAATAACTCCCATTCAGTAATTGATAAGCCTGAGTTTGTTAATCTTGTTAATCCACCAATAATAATGGTAAAAAAAATCAATATTAAAGATATAGATAGCCAGCTAATAAACAGGTTGTCTATTTTTTTTTCGTAGTTTTGCATTTGTTTAATATATATATATTTTGTATAAACTATATTTTTATAATGTCGCTATGATAAACAAGGAAATACTTAAAATTAGAAAAAAATTAGATATATTAGACAATCATTTTTTAGATTTAATTAAAAAGAGAACTAAACTAGTAAATCAAGTTTTAAAGAATAAATATAAGAAAAAAGACATAGTCGATAATAAAAGAATAAAAATTATCTTGAGAAATATATCCCAAAAATCAAAATCAAAAGGTATTGATCCTCTGATTACAAACAAAATTTGGAAATCAATGATTAAAGCCTACATCGATTATGAATATAGAAATTTTAAGAAAAAAAAATTCTGATTTATTTACTATGGGGTGGTAATTTTTTTTCAACAAAAAATTCGTGTTTTCTTGTATTGGGATTATATTTTTTTAATTTTAATTTGTCCTTAGCTTTTTCACCTTTTGTTGGTTTTTTAGCATAATAAATAAATTTGCTATCAGGATTGCTTTCTGGAACCATTCTAACTTTTATGTGAGATTTTTTTGCCATATTTCCTCAAATTTTTAATTTTTTCTAAAAGCTTGTTGCTTTTTTCATTTATAGTCTTTTTATAATATGAAACTTTTAAACTATCTGAATTATAACCGTCAAGTTTTTTAATATCGGATTTAAGTAGTTTTTTTACACCTCTTATAGAAACACCCTTATCTTTTAATAAAAATTCAATTAATTTAATTAATCTAACCTGATCATCTGAATAATATCTTCTTTTATTTATTATTCTTGGTTTTATTTGTTTAAATTCTTTTTCCCAGTATCTTAAAATATAGTTAAGTGGTTTATTGGTTTTTTTATTAATTAGACCTAGTTGTTTCGATAAATCACTTATTGATACTAAATTTTTCAAAATATTATTTATTGATTAGATTGATTAAACTTTTTGAGGCAGTAAAATTTACAGTTTTTCTTTTAGTAATTACAAAACTTTCTTTAGTTTTAGGATTTCTTCCTAATCTTTCATTCTTTTGAATTAATTTAAAAGTACCGATATTTTTTAAAAAAATTTTTTTATATTTAATTAGTTCACTTAAAATAAAAACTAAATCATCAATTAATTTTTTTGAAGAATTTAAAGAAATACCAATTTTCCGATTTAAATTTTTTGAAATATCAGATTTTGTTATATTATTTCTGGTCACTGTTTAAATGGCTTAAATTTTGTTTTATTTGCTCAATTAAATTTCCTTTAACAATTTTATAACATAAATCAATTGAATGATAAAAACCTATTGCATCTGTTCCACCATGGCTTTTTACTACTGGGCCGTTCAAACCTAAAAAAATAGCTCCATTATATTTTCTGGGATCTAATTTATCTTTGAATTTTTTAAGTGAGAAATATGAGAATATCAGTGAAATCTTTGAAATTATATTTTCAGTTAATGTTTTTTTTAAATTATCAGTAATAAATTTTGCAGTACCTTCAGCTGTTTTAAGAGCAATATTTCCTGTAAATCCATCAGTAACAATAATATTGGAGTCTCCTTCCATAATTTTATTTCCCTCAATATACCCATTGAAAATAAAATTATTTTCGTTGCTTAGTGAATTTAATCTTTTATAAGTTTTTTTTAAAACTTCGGTCCCTTTTATCTCTTCAGAACCAACATTTAATAACGATACAAAAGGTTTGTCTTTAGGAAATAGGGATTTATATAAAGCGGAACCAAGTTCTGCAAAATCTACGAGATTATTTTCATTATATTCAATATTTGCTCCCAGATCCAAAACTACATTCATACCTTTTTTATTTGGCCAAAGGCCAGCAAGAGCAGGTTTATTAATTTTATCCATCATTTTTAAGATCATTCTTGAAATAACCAAAAGAACACCAGTATTACCTGCTGATAAACTGATATCAGAGTTTCCATCGATCTGAGATTTAATACTATTCCACATACTTGTATTTTTGGAATTTTTAACAGCCGTGAGTGGTGTCTCTTCATCTGAAACTACAGAGTCTGAATGTACTATTTCGATAAAATTTGAATTAACATTATATTTTTTCAATTCGTTATTAATTTTTGATTGATCGCCATATAACTTTAAAAAAAAGTCATTCATGTTTTTATTTTTATCTAAAAACAAGCTGACACCCTTAATAGTTTTTTCTGGAGCGTTGTCACCACCCATTGCATCAATTGCAATAGTAATTTTTTTTGTCATTTTAAAAATTAGATATCTAAGATTTTTTTTCCGTTGTAATAACCAGATTTAAGATCTACATGGTGTGAAAGCCTATACTCTCCACTTTTTTTATCCTCAACAATATTTATTGAAGATAACTTATGATGAGACCTTCTCATCCTTTTTTTTGAAATTGAGGTTTTTCTTTTAGGTACAGCCATAACTTTTTTTAAAATCTAATGCACCTAATATCATATTATCTACTGGAAGTTCAAAGCAAAAATTATAAAAATCTAAAAAATACCTTTCAAAATGAAGATAATTCGAATTTTTATCAGAATTAAAGTCTTTAAAATACTTAATTATCAATTTTTTACTTATATTAAATCTCTCACTTCCGCTAACTTCAATCTTTAATAAAATATCATAAAGTAATTTATTTAAATCTTTCATTTTCTTATTTACTGAAACATCACCAAATCCAAGCTCTCTTAAATTATATTCAATACTAAAAAAAAGTGAGTCATAAGAACTTTGATCAAATTTTATACCTTTTTTCTTTGATATAATCATTAAAATGGAAAAATGTATAAACATTAAATAAATACGTGTTTCAAAATCATCTTTCAATTTAAGAGTTTTATAAAAAAAAATATTTCTAGATAAAGTTAAAAGTGTGTTATAGAGTTCAGAATTATGTTTTTTAGATTTAAATATCATATTATTTTATATCTACTTTTTTTTATTTTAATTGGTTGTAAATTACAAGAACCTTCTAAAAACCATGGTATTTTATTTCTTAAAAATAGATCTGATTTATTGATATTAAATGCCTCAAACAAAAATGATGTAGTAAAAATAATCGGTCAACCCCATTCAAAATCTGTCAATGATGAAAACGAGTGGATGTATTTTGAGAGAATATTAACAAAAGGCGATTACCATAAACTTGGTCAAAATGTATTAAAAACAAATAATGTTTTAGTGCTTAATTTTGATAAGTATGGAATTTTAAAAAAAAAAAATTTTTTAGATAAAAAAAATAAAAGGGAATTATCATTTTCTGAAAAAGAAACTCAAAATGAACTTACTAAGGAAAGTTTTGTTAAAAGATTCTTAAACAGCGTTCGAAGCAAAATGTATAGAGATAAATAACTAATGTGCAATTACTGCCAACAAAAGTAATGCAACTATATTCGTTATCTTAATCATTGGATTTACTGCGGGACCAGCTGTATCCTTATAGGGATCTCCAACTGTATCGCCTGTAACAGCCGACTTATGAGCCTCAGAACCTTTTCCACCATAATTTCCATCTTCAATGTATTTTTTAGCATTATCCCAAGCACCTCCCCCAGCTGTCATAGATACAGCCACGAACAAACCTGTGATGATAACGCCTAATAACATTGCGCCAAGTGATGACAAGGCAGCTTCCATTCCACCTATTTGAAAAATAATAAAGTATAAAATTATAGGTGACAGCACTGGTAATAGTGATGGGATAATCATTTCTTTTATTGCTGCTTTTGTTAATAAATCAACTAATTTTCCATAATCTGGTTTTCTCTTACCTTTCATGATTCCTGGGATCTTTTTGAATTGCCTTCTAACTTCTATCACAACTGCTCCACCAGCTCTACCAACAGCTTGCATCCCCATAGATCCAAACAAATACGGCAACATACCTCCAATTAATAAACCAGCGACAACAAAAGGATTTGATAAATCAAAAGTAACATCAATACCCTCTAATGAAGATCCACTTACTTTAGAAAAATATTTTATATCTTCAGTATAAGCAGCAAATAAAACTAATGCTCCCAAACCAGCTGAACCAATCGCATAACCTTTTGTTACGGCTTTTGTAGTATTTCCAACAGCATCTAAAGCATCAGTGGTTTTTCTAACATTTTTAGGAAGTTTAGACATTTCCGCTATACCACCTGCATTATCAGTTACTGGTCCATATGCATCTAAAGCTACGACCATTCCGGTTAATGCCAACATAGCTGTAACTGCGATAGCAATTCCATATAATCCCGCTAAACTATTAGTATATAATATGCCAGAAACAATTATTAGGGCTGGTATTGCTGTAGCTTCCATTGATATTGCTAAACCTTGAATAACATTAGTACCATGACCTGTAGTTGATGATTTAGCTACAGTTTTAACTGGTCTATAATTTGTTCCAGTATAATATTCTGTTACCCAAATTAATAATCCTGTAATTACAAAACCAACAATTCCACAAATATAAAGATCCATACCTGAAAACATTGCACCAGCGTTATTATTATATGTGTTTTTTAAACCTATAACAGACTCAGTTACAGGATACATTATTATCAATGATGTTATCGCAGTAACTATGAAACCTTTATATAAAGCACCCATAATGCTTTTACTCTTTCCTAGTTTTACGAACCATGTGCCAATTATTGACGTAATTATACAAGCACCACCTATAGCTAAGGGGTAAACCATCAAATTGTAATCTTGTGGTGAAAAAATAGAAGCTAAAACCATTGTTGCAACGATCGTAACAGCGTATGTTTCAAATAAGTCAGCCGCCATACCCGCACAATCACCTACATTATCGCCTACATTATCTGCTATAACAGCAGGATTTCGAGGATCATCCTCTGGTATTCCCGCCTCTACTTTTCCAACTAAATCGGCACCTACATCAGCGCCTTTGGTAAAAATTCCACCTCCTAATCTAGCAAAAATTGAGATTAGTGAAGCTCCAAAGCCCAAAGCGACTAGAGCATTGATGATTTCTCTGTTGTCAACATTAAAATTTATCAAAATTATATAATAAATTGTAATAGATAGTAAAGCTAATCCAGCTACTAACAAACCAGTAATTGCTCCAGATTTAAATGCTATGGTTAAACCAGATTGTAAACTTTTTCTGGCCGCTTCAGCAGTTCTAACGTTAGCCTTAACTGAAATTAACATACCTACGTATCCAGCAACACCAGATAGAAAGGCTCCTATAAAATATCCCAAGCCAACTAAATAACTAAAAAAATAAGTGACAATAGCAAGAACTATAATACCAACAACAGCAATTGTTTTATATTGCCTGTTTAAATATGCTTTAGCACCTATCTGAATTGCCTCTGCAATTTCTTGCATTTTGTTATTTCCAGGACTAGAAGAAATAATCTGTCCGGATAAGAGGTAACTGTAAGCTACAGCTAAGATACCAGTAAACGAAATTAGGTAAAGTAGTTCTAAAAAATTTATCATTATAATTATCGGATAAATGCCAAAAAAGAGTAAAAAACGCAAGCTAAACTTATTAAAAATTGATTAGTTATACTCATCTTTTCTCAGTACTTTTGATATTTTATCCAAAATGGCGTTTAAATAACCAATTTGAACTTTTTCCAAAAAGAACTCGGAAGCCAATAAATATTCACTTATAATTACTTTTTTTGGATTATTGTGTTTGAACATTAATTCAAAAATAGCTGCAAACAATATTATTTTTAATAATTTATCAGTTTTTTTTAAATTAATATCATTTTTTAAATGATTATTAATTGTATCCTCGATTAATTCAGATCTTTCTAATGTTCCAGTAACTACATCTTTTATAAATTTTTTGTATCTACTGTTAGAATATTCTATTTTAGTTCCAGGGTTCAGTAGATAATTATAAATTTTTTGAATCACCTTAATCCTTGGCGAAGGATTTTTAGATTTTTTTTGGTCCATTTTCTAAAATAGACAAGACTGCTTTAGCAGCCTCCAATCCTTTATTGGGTTTAAGTGATTTAACTATTCCACATCTTTCAAATGCTTGTTTTTTATTTAGAGCAGTGATGATACCATTTCCTATTGGTTTATTGTAAGTAATAGATAGTTTAAGAATTGCATCAAAAGAAGATTTGCAGATTAAATCAAAATGAGGGGTTTTCCCTTTAATAACACAGCCTAATGCTACAAAACCGTCAAATTTTTTAATATTTTTTCTTATTGCAAATGGCATCTCAAAGACACCTTGAATATTTAGGATGCTTATATTTACTCTATTTTTTTTAAGATAATTTTTCGATGATATAACTAGCCTATTAGTTATATCATCATAATAATTAGCATTTATAATTAAAATTTTTTTCATTTCATAATTATTTGTTTTTTTATTCTAAGACCAAATCCCTCTAAACCGATAATTTTTTTTTGAGTTCGTGAATGTAATATCATATTTTTGACATTAAAATCTTTGATTATTTGAGCACCTAAACCATAATATCTTAAAATCATGTTTGACTCTTTTTTTTGAAATTTGTTAATTTCGTTGTTGATGATAACTAACATAAAATTTTTATATTTTGTTAAGACTTTTAAGTTTTTCTTTATTTCTTTGTTATTTAATAAGCTTATTTTACTAATTTTTTTAGAAAGAACTCTTACAGCAACAGATCTACTTTTTTTAAATTTGCCTCTAGAAATTACAAAGCTTTCAGATTGATTTAATTTATTTCTATAAATACTCAATAACGATTTTGTGATTTGTTTTGTTTGTATTATTTTAGATTGAGTTTTAAATATAAGTTTCTCATTTTTTAATCTATGGGCAATTATATCAGTTATAGATGCAATCTTTATTTTATGTTTTTTTGAGAATTTAGCTAAATCATGTAACCTTGCCATTCTTCCATCCTCATTCATTACTTCACAAATTACAGAGCTTGGGTTTAATTTAGAGAGTTTTGCAATATCTACTGATGCTTCTGTGTGGCCAGCTCGCTCAAGTACTCCACCATTTCTAGAAACCAAAGGAAAAACGTGCCCGGGAGATACTATATCTTTTTTTTTTGAATTTGGATTAATTGCAATTTTTATTGTCTTAGCTCTATCGAAAGCTGAAATTCCTGTGGAGATTCCTTTTTTTGCCTCAATCGAAACTGTAAAAGCTGTTTGCATCCTTGATCTATTTATTTGAGACATTAAAGGTAATTTTAATTTATCAATTTGTTTTTTAGTTAAAGCCAAACAAATTAAACCTCTACCATGTTTTGCCATAAAATTTATTATTTTAGAATTACATTTTGAACCTAACGCTACTAGATCACCCTCATTTTCTCTATTTTTATCATCAACCAAAATAAACATTTTGCCTTTTTTTGCATCTTTAATTATTGATGGAATTGAAGAAAAAATATTTTTAGACATGATAATTGTTATATTTGTAAATATATTTTCCAAATATATCTAATTCAACATTAACGTAATCGTTTTTCTTTAAATTTTTTAAATTTGTTAATTTTAAAGTATGTGGGATTATATCTAAGATGAAATATTTATTTGATACATTTGATATTGTAAGAGATATTCCGTTGATTGATATAGATGCTTTTTCTTCTAAAAATTTTTGAAATTTTTTGTTACTTAATTCTAGTTTAATTTTCCACGATTGATCAATAGAATTTATTTTCTTAACTTTTGCAATAGTATCGACATGTCCTTGTATAAAATGACCGGATATTTTTTGACCATAAATTAAGGACTTTTCTAAATTAATAATATTATTAATTTTAATTTTGGAAAAATTTGATCGACTTAAAGTTTCTTGAGACAGATAAAAATAAATCATTTTTTTTTTGATTTTGGTTATAGTTAAACAAACTCCATTACAGCAAATTGAAGAGCCAATATCCTTTTTCGTTAAATGTAAATTAGTTTTAACACCAATTAGAATACTTTTTTGGTTTCTATCTATAGATTGTATTTTACCAGTATTGAAGATTATTCCATTAAACATTTTAAAATCCTAACTTGTAAAGATTATCATCATTTAGATTTACCTTCATTTTGTTTCTTAGTTTCATCTTTTTAATACAATTTTTTTTTGTATTATTAAATCCATTTTTTTTTAAATTATTATTGGATTTAAAAATAAACAATTCATTGATAAGTTTATGTTGCAACAGCTCGCTGAGAAAAATTAAACCAGACTCGACTAGAACTCTGCTATAACCTAATTTATATATTTTCTTTAATATAGTTAAAAAATCTTTTTTATTTTCTAATTTATTAACTTTTATTATTTTTAGTTTTTTCTTTTTAAAAAAAGAAATTTTTTTTTTGTTATTTGATGTAGTAATTATATATGTTTTTCTTTTATGTGAAATGTTAAATAGATTAAGTTTTTTTCTTAATTTAAGTGATCTATCTATAATGAATAGATCTGGTTTAAAAATATTAAAACCATCAATTCTACAATTTAACATTGAGTTATCTTTATTGATTGACGTTGAAGTTGAGATAATACTGTCATATTTTGATCTTAATAAATGAGCTACACTTCTAGATCTAAGGTTTGTAATCCATTTATTTTTTTTATTTATTGTAAAATAATCATTTGATATCGCAATTTTAGCATCAACTAATGGAAGATTATATTTTTTGTTTATAAAATAACTTTTATAAAAGTTTTGATTTTTTTTTTTGATTGATTTAATTTTAAAAATCTTATTTTTTAATTCTTTTTTAGCTTTTTTATAAGTTCTAAAATCAGGATCTTCAAAACAATAATAAACTTTTTTTAATCCTTTTGCTTTAATAATTTTGGTACACGGCGGTGTTAAACCATAATGCGTACATGGCTCTAAAGTTAAGTACATTCTTGATCCTCTAAAATTAGAATTTTTTTTTAATGCATTATATTCTGCGTGCGGTCTACCATTTATTGACGTAACACCACTACTAATAACTGATTTATTTTTAACAATTACACAACCTACTGAAGGGTTCGTTTTTGTCTTTCCTAAATGGTTTTCAGCTATATTAAATGCTAAATCTGAAAAAAAATTATGATTTATTTTCATCTATATTGCCTACAAACTCTTCAAAGTCTTTTGCTTCTTTAAAATTTTTATAGACAGAAGCAAAACGTACATAAGCAACTTTATCCAATGATGAAAGACCTTCCATAATAAATTTACCAATAGTAGGGGTTGGTATTTCACTTTCACCAAGTCCTTCTAGATTTCTCACAATCTTTGAAATAAATTTTTCAATAGTTTCCGAGTCTATTGGTCTTTTTCTCGTTGCAATTCTTATAGATTTTGAAATTTTATCTCTATCAAAAGGCTCTCTTTTACCGTTACCTTTAATTACAGTTAATTCTTGAAATTGAACTCTTTCAAATGTAGTGAATCTCTCTTTTCTTTCACAACCACATAATCTTCTTCTTCTGATTGCTGTGCCATCTTCCGTTGGACGGGAGTCTACTACTGAAGTATCTTTTTCTCTACAAAAAGGACAAAGCATGATTGATTATTTATTTACCGTATATAGGAAAAGATGAAC
>MDTA01073871.1_pt1 | contig 11463 bp, 12 predicted proteins | sample 811151 | NCBI WGS metagenome assembly MDTA01 (sample SAMN05326648, study PRJNA326480) | marine metagenome | isolation source: seawater | place: Indian Ocean: South | collected 2010 | reverse complement strand
CTCAAAGCCATGGCTCGGACCATCGGAAGAAATAATTTTTCTTGGAGGGCTCGGGTAGCTTCTGGCTCCATGCCAAGCTCGCGGCTTAGCAGACTGACGACATCATCAACGGACTCACCGGTGCGATGCAGTTGAAGGGACAACTCCCGTAGATCGGCGATCAACTCAGCTTCGGGCTCAGTCACCGCCAGGGGCTGACCTTGTCGATCGTAAATACTGCCGCGATAGCTTGAGACCTGACTCTTACCAGATCGGCTCTGTCGCCCCCGATCAATCCCTTCCTGATAACGGAGGGGAATCGTGGCAGCGACCACCATGATTCCGAGCAAGGCCAACAACCCAACGGCACCAACGATGGCGGTTCGTTGTCGACTAATTCCCCCCTTTGTCATGGTGACTCTGTCCAGCGCTGATGCACTTCTGGGTTTTGGAGGTCCAACAGAACGGCTCCCCGCCGGAGTTGCTCGCGACTGCTGGTCGCTTGCCATTGCGCCTCCGCTCGTTTCGCACGAGCCGCCCAGTCCTGTTGCTGTTGGCTCATCACCGAAACTTCATACTGCAATCGCCGAGCCTCCACCCGACTCCAAGTCAACAAGATCAGGGCCATGAGAAGGGGAACGATGGTCCAAAAGAGAAAGGCTGCCAGTCCCACGTGACTGGGAGCCGTCTCCTCACGAGGTGGATTTGCAAGAAGCCCTGTTCGTTTCATCCCCGCCTCCGAACACAGCGCAACTGAGCACTGCGAGCCCGTGGATTGACGGCGATTTCGTCTGCGCTGGGCGCCATCCCGCGACGTGTCAGATTGTCAAAGGTCGCTCGAACAAGTGGTTCTCTTCGAGCCATCTCCTTGGGCCCGTAATCATCGGTCGAGACCCGACGCACCCAACGGCGGACTCGACGGTGTTCTAAGCCATGGAAAGAGATAATTCCCGCAATCCCCCCAGGTGCCAGGATCAGGCCGAGATTCTCCATCAAGCGATCCAACTGACCCAACTCATCATTCACGGCCATGCGAATCGCCATGAAACACTGAGTGGCTGGGTGCTTTTTACCCGGCCGAGGCCATTGCCCTAAGCTTTGACAAATCGCCTCAGCCAACTCGCCCGTACGCTCCAGCGGCCGCGCACGCACGAGCGCTGCTGCCACCCGGCGCGCTTGCCGTTCTTCACCCAGATGAAAGAGCACGTCCGCTAGCTCCGACTCTGAAACCAAATTCAACCAGTGAGCGGCGTCCGCCTCCTGGTCACTGTCCATGACCATGCTCAACGGTTCATCGCGCTGAAAACTAAAACCCCGACCCGCCTCGTCCAACTGCATGCTCGAGGGTCCGAGATCTGCCAGCAGGCCTGTCACTCGACCACAATCGGACCCGAGTATCTCGGGCAGGTCACCAAACGCAGCCTTCACCAAGCGTACTCGAGGCTCATCAGCGAGACCTGTCTGATGCGCTTGGCGATGGGCGCGATCATCTCGATCCAAGCAGATCAATTGGGCGTCGTCCGGCAGGCGGTTCAGCAGCGCTCGACTGTGGCCACCTGCGCCAAGGGTACAATCGACAAACAAACCGCCCCGTTCCGGCTGCAAAAGGTCGATACTCTCGTGGAGCAGCACGGGAACATGGGCGGTACTGGCCGCCCCGGACACTAGATCAATCCCCCGGTTCGGCCTCGTTCTGTTGCGAGACTGCCTCCTTCGGAGAAATCCAGATCTGCTTCTTCGATCTCAACGTAAAGCGCCCAGTTCTCCGGTGAGAACAGACGTATTTTGTTCCGATCACCCAGCCAGATAAGTTCCCCTAAGCCGAGGCCTGCCGCCTCTCGAAGATCTCTGGGGATGACGAGGCGATCTGAACTGTCTCGTTGAATCTGCAGGCTCGAACGATTGAAACGGCGCCACAGCACTTGTCCCATCGAATCAGCAGCTAAACCCTCCAGGTTCAGAAGCGTGAGTTCGACATCCTCTGAAGCCATGAGAAGGAGATGAGCGGGACGATGCGGATCTGGACTTAAGCCGATGACGAGACCGCGATCCTCATGGTCCGCAGAACACGCTTTTACCCGCGTTAAAAAACACGCTGGAACGGGACTCCTGCCCACCTTGTTCAACGTGGTTTTTGCCCGCCCTACATAACCAAGTCGCATCGTTGCATTTTCCAAATCTTGTCAACAAAAGACAATTATCAACAATTAGGAACAAATAGATACACAATAGGCCACACGATTTCAAGGCCTGACCGCTAGACGGGCCGGCCGTGCACAGGCTGATCTACAGCTTGTTGAAAACTTTGATTAGAAAGGACGAATCGCTAGCTGGGCTTCGGTGGCTCGAGGACTTCGGCGTCCTTATCCTCCAGTCCCTGTCGCCCTCGCTTGAACTCGTGTCGGGCTTCTCCGAGAGAGCGCATGAGCGCAGGAAGCCGACTGGCGCCAAAGAAAAAGATCAGCAGGCCGCCAATCAGAAGGATCTCTGTCATTCCTGGCATTGCATCCTCCTAGAAATGCGCACTCAAGCCGAGGCTCAGTGCATTTTGATCGGGAACAGTACCTACATCTGGCTGGACCCGGTTCTCTTCCAAAATCGGTAGATCATGCTGGAGCGTTAACGCGCCAACGACGGTCTCTACACGCAAGCCATATCGCGCTCGGTGCCATTGGTTGTCCTGTCGGTCCAAGTTGAGACTGTCGAAGTTGACGATGTAGTGCACACCCTCCTGGTCAATGTCCGGATCATACTCCGGATTGATCAACAGATGGGTCCCTGCCTGGAACAAAAGAAAATCGTAACCGACGAAAGGAATGAACCGCATTCGTCCAAAGGCGCTGATCTGATAGCTCATGGTGGCACCACCGGCTAACGTTGTCAGATCCAGATCGGTCGAGCCAAGCATTCGGTTGACTCCAGCATGCAATGCGAGATCTGGAACGCCTTTGTGCTGATAGCCTTCCGCCAGCGCCAACTTCAAGCGCCCACCCAATGCAATCGTTTCAGACTCTCCCAACCAACTTAAACTCGTGCCGATTTCGAAGCCGAAAGGCAGCCCCTTGCGAACTTCGATATTGGTGGTTCCCATCGTGTCGGGAACGTCGGTCGCTCCCCCTTTTAGGTTGAGCACTCGACTCCAATAAGGCCGTTCCTGATGAATGTTGTGGCTGCTGAATCGAACGGTGTACTCAAAACCCGAATGACCCGTTGTCCGAGCCGGGCCGAGATGAAGAGGCGCCAGGACAAGCGCCATCTCACGGGCCACTCCCGAGTAGTAGCCGCGCTCCTCCTCATCCGCTTGGGTCAAGAGACCAAAGCTAATGTCATGGGTGCGGCGATTTGCATCCTGAGCCTTTGCGCTCGGCGCCAGGATGAAGAGAACGGAAAGTAGGGCGATAAAGGGCTTCATGACGGACGCACCCTAAGGGTGCGGGCAATGAGGGTCAATCAAATACCCTTTCCTCCAGTAATCTGGGCGTGGGGTACTCACGACTCTCAATCCCCTCAATAAAGCGGTACCGGGCGGCACGCCGAGCCAGTTCCGACTGCATTGGATCTCGAGCGAGCCGATGCAAGTCGTTGGGAGCGAGCAGCAAAAGATGGGCGAGACGAACTCGATGAGAAACCGTGTCGTTACGGGCTAAACCCCGATGCACCTCGTAGATTTGACTCCATTTGGGTGCGTCGATCAGTTCATCGACGACAGGCCGAATGAGAGGACGGCGAGTGACCAAACGAAGGACCTGCTGCAGCGTCAACTTGGAGTTACCCAGTAGGGATCGAATCACCCGAGGTTCTTGATCATGGATCAGGCGATCCAACTGAGAAGGATTAGCTGTCCGTGCATGGGAGATCCGATACCCGACCGTCTTCTCTTGAAGCTCCCGATCGAGCGTCTGACGCAGTCGCGTTTGGTCTGACTCTTCGACCTCGGTGCACAGTGCGACCAAATCTCGGCGGCTGCGAGCATCTGCTGCCTCTCCCAAAGATTGCCACCATGCTCGGCTGAGTGGCTGACGACAAAGGTTGCGAACAATGGCGATAATTGCGGGTCGCGCATCTTGAGGGGGGGTTGCGGAACTCAGCCCCTGAGTCTCAAGCCAGTCTAAGCAATCCTCCGCAGGTAACTCCCGCAAGGCTTGACCTGCAACTGTGAGCCGAATTTCTGGGTCGCTGATCGTCATCAGCTCAGGCCGACGTTGCGTCAACGCCCCTGTCGACGGCGCCTGGATCGCATACGCCGACGCCGCTTACCTTTTCCTTTGCGTGCCTTCGTCCTGCCGTAACGACGATCAGGCATTGCCTCCTCAATCAACTGGACACCCAACCAAGCGTCGTCGATTTGCTGACCATTGTCAGCGACCTCGTAGAGCAAAAAGGGAATACTGCCACCCGGCTGAACCGTCGTCGAAACACCCGGTTGAGCCATCTTGCGAAGAACCAATGCCTTCGCATCCTGAATATTCGCGGCAGCGACGAGATCGCCGACCTCAAAGACTGGACGCCGATCCAGGCACTTCAGGTTGGCACTGGGACAATGGCCGAACGCTAGACTATTCGCCTGCCCACGACGGTCATCCAACTGCACGCCGCCCCCTCGCTTGAGTGGTGCTGCCCACTCCATCACAACACGCACGGCATCGATTTGGGACGACCGGCCGTTGGTGAGACGGCCCCAATAAGCCCGGTACCTCGTACCATCTTTGCCCGCCACAACCGCTTGGTTTAAACCGGAGAAGCCCACCTTTCCTACCTGCTGAGCCGTCCGAATATCCAGGGCCCGGGTTGAGGAATGAACTCTCAGTCGAGTCAGTCGGAGTTTCTGCTCTTCGTCCTGTTTTCGAGCCGCATCGAGAACAGGTTTCCACTGTTCTTGAACACGTCGTTCCCGAGCACGCTCCGCCTGAATCTCGTTTAACTCCATCTCCTTAAAAGTTAGAACTCCAGCACCTCCGAGGGTAATACCAGTGAGGAAAACCAGAAGAAGGCCTGTTCCCCCTTCAGAAAAGATTCGCCCGGACTTCTTTTTAGCGACGGCTGCCTTCTTCGCCTCTCGTTCCGCCGTAACGTCTGCTGCGGAAACCTTTATTTCATCATCTCCACCACGAATGTCCGAACCATCGTCATTCAGCGCCGATGGGGATGCGTCGGTGGCACCATCCATGGTTTCTGTCATCGGTTCGACCGCGAACTGGTTACCATTGGAAGGACCATTAAACTCCGCAGGCAGCCCTCCCTCAGAAGCGACCGGATCGCCGTTGGACGGGACACCGGAAATCTCTTCTGGTGGCAGTATCTGCTCGGTTTGGTCAAAGGCCTGCTCCATGACCTGACCCGGATTTTGACCGTCAGCTTGTGTCGGAGGCTGACTGCCAGGTGGCGCAGAAGATTGGTTACTGACTTGGGCTGGTGGTTGGCTGCCGGCGGGCATCGGAGGCTGGCTACCGGCCGGCGTCGGAGGCTGACTGCCGGCTGGCGTCGGAGGCTGGCTACCGACCGGCGTCGGAGGCTGGCTGCCCGCTGGCGCCGGAGGTTGGCTACCGGCTCCCATCGGTGGTTGGCTCCCGGCCTGAATCGAAGCTTGGCCGTCGGCTTGAAGGTCCAGCCCATCACCGCCTTCACCCTCCAACTGCGAGGGCATTTGAACAGCCCCAGCGTCAGTCGCCTCCGCTGTGTCCGAACCAAGGGCACGAAACGCCCCCTCTCCCTGGGGTGATTCCGGTGCTTCGGATAACGTTGCGGCATCCGCTTGCAGACGCACATCGACCACCGTTTGATCCGAACCGACGGTCGGTTCGAGTTGGGTGGGTCCCCCAGAGGTAATGCTCGTGTTCAGACCAAGGCCGTCGAGCGCGGCAATGTCTGTCATCGTCGGGGAGGCTTCGAGAGGAGGCACCATCCCCTCATCTCCAAGAGCTAATGCGGGAATCGATGGATTGGAGCTCTCACCCACACGGATCGTCGTGGCGCAGGCAGGGCAACGAAATAAACGGCCGCCACCATCATCGGGTACCGTGAGGACAGTTGAGCAGGCTGTGCATCGGACCAACACGCGGCTGGCACTCCCCACGAATTCGTGAGTCCAGTCTAAGACTGTCGATCAAACAGTGTCAAACCGGTGGTTATATTTTGTTTCAGTGGCTCGATGAACTCAACAGAACATCCATACGACCGGACAGTTCACGCAGAGCATCGACCCCGATCGGCGGCAGCGCCAACCGAGGATAGCCGAGGATGGGAAGTCCTACGGGGGCGAGTATCGCTTCAACCTCGCGCTGGTGCTGTTCGGCACGCTCTCGGCAGAGTTGAGCATACTCAGCCACGGCTTCAGGAGGGTTCTTGCCTGCGTCCCGAGGGAAGTTCTCAACCCGATTGGCGACAAAGGCTGTGGTTGTTAACCCCGCTGAACGTAGTTGACTCTCCAGAGTTGCTGCTCGCCGCAGAGGTGCGGTCTCGGCACTCGAGACGACGAATGCCCGAGCCGAGGTCGAGCGTAGTCCGTCACGTACTCGTCCGGCGGTCTCGCCGATGGCATCTAAACTCCCTTCGAGACTATTGATCATCGCCCTTAACTCGTCTGTGAGACCATCACCAAACATTCGGGAACATAGCCGCCAAACGATGGTTTGCGTGGCGCCGCGACCCATGACGAGCCGTCGCAACTTGGGATTTGCGATGCGAGAGAGCCGGTCCGGCATTCGAAGAAACTGTCGGGCATTTTGTGCCGGCGGCGTATCGAGAACCACACGATCCCAACGCTCCGACTCATCGATGACACGCCCCAAAAGAGCGACAGCGCTCAGTTCATCGGCCCCCGGCATCAACTCTTGCCCGAGCTGAAACAAGCGATGTTCTCGCAAGCGTCGTAACCGTTCACCGCTACGGGCACCCCGACGGATCAAGAGATCCATCCCTTCGACAGGCAGGCTGAGCGCAGCGAAAAGCCCGGGCGCACCCGGAACCTCCACAGGCTCAAGCCCGATGGGTTCTTTACCAAGGCACTGAGCGAGACGCCGAGCGGGATCGACGCTGATGATGAGTACACGCTCTCCAGCCTCCGACGCCCGGAGCGCATGACAAGCCGACAGTGTGGTTTTACCTACACCGCCGGGGCCGAAAAAGAGGTCCAATTCCATGGTTCCTCCGCCTCCAAACGTTCAAGAACGGCCTGTCCGTCTGGAAGGCAAATTAACCGGTCACCAAAGCGGGATTTGAGCTGAGCAAGTGCTTTATTTTCCATGTCAGCGCGCTGCAGGAGGTCCTCCTTGAGTGGGCAATCCTCCCAGTGGTCGAGGGCATCCACCACCGCTTGGGGGAGCACCCGGTTGCACACCACACGATGAGGGTCCCGCCCAAGTTCGACACTCAACTGATCGGCTAATTCGATCGCCTCTTGACTGGCTAAGGGCTCAGCGAGCGTGACCAACAACATCGGTCCTCGTAAGTCCATCCTTTCCACGAGACGGGCGATGGGGCCAACTCGTGCCATTCGCCGTGCGGCACGCCGCGACCGAAGAAAACCTGCCGCATGCCCCGATGCGGGCAAGTCGACCACCTGGAATGCTCGGTCTCGAACTTGATGGAGCCACCAAAGACCTGTGAGATCCCCAACCAAGGGAGCTGCATTCAAAAGACTGATCGCAGCCTGGCCCGGTGGTGTTCCCAGCAAGGCCCTTAAGGGTCCCATGTGGTGACCAAGGTAGGCACTGATCGAGCGCTTCCCCGTCACATCACGGTGACCCCATGTCCCCTTCGATACGGATCGCTCACCGTCAAATTCAACCACCTCGACCGCTCCGTGCCGACTCAAAAGAGCGGCCAATGCTTCGGCGAGAGTCGTCTTTCCCACACCGCCTTTTCCCGTAATCCAGAATCGTTGAGTCATGGCGATCTTCTCGGAGGTTGTCCCTGGGCGGGTACCGGGCCCGTCAACCGCTCTGGAAGTACAGGATCTGGTGCCTTGATCTGAACCGGATCGAGACCCCCAGAGCGAAGATCGGGTGAACTTTGTGTCGTGGGACGATCTGCCCCCATGGGTTCCCGAGTAGAAAGAACCATCACCACCGGTAGATGGTCGCTTGGCGGATCCGACTGACTCACTGCACCTCCGCCCACGACGATCCAAGAGTTGCTGGCGTAAAGGTAGTCCAAACGCCGATTGGGTCGCTTCGCAGGAAAGGTCAACTGGGAATGGTCAACGCCGGCACCAGCCTCTTGAAGGTTGAGTTCCCGGCGCAGGTAGGCAATCGTGTCATCGAAACGATAATCAAGATCGGGTTCGTCTGAAAAGCCATGGTGAGCCGATGCTTCCGGTGGCAACGCGTTCAAATCCCCGCCTAAAATCATTTCCTGCCCCGGCTTCATGCTGTTTCGAACCTGCTGAACGACGATTCGAGACTGTTTCGCTCGGTTGGTACCATCAAAGGCTTCAAGGTGGAGGTTGTAGACTTTAATCCAACGTCTGGCGCTAATTTGGACATCCAGTTGCTGTACCGATCGGTGGAGATAAAACCAATTGTACCAAAAGGGGTTTTTCACGGGTTGTGGCAGGACGAACCGACGGTTGTGCTGCAAAGGGAAGCGTGACAGCACGGCTTGCCCACTGGTCACCTGACCAATCCAGTTCTTCGGATCCTGATAAGGAAAGGGCACGTAACGAGGATTCCACGTCACGATCGATGCCGAGTACGGCATTTTGGTCGCTCTCTGCAGCCATTCCAGTTGATCTACTCCACCGCTTCGATCCGCCTCAAAGTCGACCTCCTGCAAGAGCACGATATCCGGATTCATCTGTTGAATCGCCGATGCGATCCGACCGAGTGTGTCCAAGACTTCATCGGGCTGGCGCCGATCATGTTGATCGTCCTCAGGACCTACCCCGTAATGAATATTCCAAGTCAATACCTTCAGTTGCTCGGGCGCCATCTCTCCCGGCGGAGTCGCCCCTGGAAGTACAGAAATCCGACCATTGAAAATTGCATCCTTCGGCCCAATTCGCCCTCGCATCTGGTGGATTGCAAGGCTACTTAAGAGAACCAGAACAACGCCAGCCACCAAGCCATAAACAAGGAATGACTTGATCATGGGTCGTCCCGTCGCCCTTCGGATCTCAATCGCTCCACTTCTTGAGTTAACGTCTCGATTTGCTGATCCAAATGCTCCAACTTCCGAGCGATCTGAACCATGGTATTGAGTGGTTCCGTCACCTGACGATGCAATTGAGTCAGTCGGTCTTCAATAGAGCCGACGCGTAAACGTAAATCAGACCAACCTTGCTCCAATCGTTGACGCAGATGATCGGGCAGCGTTCTGACCTTATCGAAGGTTTCTTCTGCCTCGACCAAACGCAATCGTGCCAGAGTGCGCAATGTAATATCTTCACCGCTATCGGCTTGCTCGACTCGAACTTTGGCACCACTGGACAGGAGCGAGCCAAGTTCCTTTAGGCTAATGTATCGGCTTTTCTCCACGTCGTAGAGCTTACGATTTGCATAGCGACGAATCAGGCGCACTTTGACCCCTTACCCCGCCCGTACCGTGCGATATTCGATGGGATTCTCGTAGCCGACTCCCTGAAAAACACGCTGTACGAAGATACCAGGTAGATGGATCTCATCGGGGTCAAGGTCTCCCATGGCAACCAACTCCTCGACTTCCACCACAGTGGTTCGGGCAGCCATGGCCATCATGGGCTGAAAATTACGACTGGTCCGATGAAACAGGAGATTACCAAACGGATCAGCCTTGGCTGCTCTGATCAATGCGAAGTCAGCGGTTAATGGGGTCTCGAACACATGCATCCGACCTCCGATCTCGCGGGTCTCTTTCCCCTCTGCAATCACCGTCTCCGCACCCGTGGGCGTAAAAAAACCGCCGATCCCAGCACCCCCGGCGCGAATGCGCTCAGCCAGCGTGCCTTGCGGGTTTAACTCGACTTCAACACGTCCCTCCATGATTGCACGCTCGAGATCAGGGTTACCCCCGACGAAAGAGCAGTGGGCTCTAACAACTTGGTCATTTTGCAACAGGACTGCCAAACCGCGCCCCTGATTGCCCACGTTGTTACTGATGATGGTGAGTTGCCTTCTTCCACTCCGAGCCAACTGCCGAATCAAATTTTCAGGATTTCCAGAGAGGCCGAAGCCACCGACCATGATCCGGGCACCGTCGGAGAGGTCGACCAGTGCTTCTTCAGCGTTTTGCACACGTTTATCGAGGGACATTGTTGCGCTCTTTCCAAGGGCAGAGAACACGAAGCTGATCGTGGGGTCAAAGCGTAAAGCTGGCAAGCTTCAGCCAAGTCTCCTCACACTCGCGCTCAGACTCTGAATCAAGAACGATACCGCCACCGGTTTGCACGACCGTCTCGTCGCTCTGACACAACGCGCTTCGAATGATAATATTGGCCTCCATCGAGCCATCATCGAATGCTGCCAAAATGTGACCGCAATAAGGGCCACGTGTCCGCCCCTCTAAACGGTTGATCCACTGACATGCTGCCCTTTTGGGCGCTCCCGTAATCGAACCCGCTGGCAGCATCTGAGAGAGGACATGTGCCCGGTCGAGTGCTGGCATCACCTGGGAGGTCACTTGGGTCACGAGATGCCAGACCACGGGAAAGGGCACAGCATCGAACAGTCTTTCGCAACGTACGGACCCAGGCTCGCTCACTCGCCCCAGATCGTTCCGGAGTAAATCGACGACCATCAAGTGCTCGGCTCGCTCTTTCGGGTCAGCCAACAGCGCTTGGCGTTGAGATTCATCCGACGCTGAATCCGCACCACGCGGTCGAGTCCCCTTGATGGGACTGGTTTGCAGGGTCCCCTTTTCGTTCCAACTCAAGAACTGTTCGGGGGAGTTGCAGACGAGTTGACCAAAGGGGGTTGGAAGATAGGCAGCGTAAGGGGCTGGCGAATGTGCTGCCAGGGAGAGAAACAGGCTGGCACCATCCACGGCTTCCGCCCGAAAGGCTCGGGTTAGGTTCGCTTGATACACCTCTCCATGGACCAACCCGGGATGCAATGCTTCAACACGGTCCTTATGGATTTGATCAGGCTCATCAGCAGCAAAACGAAGGCTGGGCGTTGGTTGCGCTGACACATTGATCGACCTTGTGGGTCGCCAAGAGGCATGGGGGTAATAACGAAGAAAAGCGGCAGGCCATCCGGGAGCGATGGGCGAACCGGAAGGGGTCTCTTTGACGAACGGAAGCCCGAAGTCATAGCTCAAATAGCCAAGCCAAACACCATCGCTCCCACGGGTCGATGAAAATGCTTGTCGCAAGCCATCGACATCACCCCCCAACAACTGAACCTCCTGTTGAGGATCTGCGACCAGTAGACTCCGTTCACCTCCAGGAAACCCCTCAGCGCCCAATAAGACCGCCGGTGATCTTCCCTGGCGAGTGCCCAACCAACTTTCCAAATCGACCTTTTCCAGCCTATCGTGATGCAAAGGAGCCTCCCATGGGCCGGCGACGAT
>MDTA01224155.1_pt1 | contig 11464 bp, 13 predicted proteins | sample 811151 | NCBI WGS metagenome assembly MDTA01 (sample SAMN05326648, study PRJNA326480) | marine metagenome | isolation source: seawater | place: Indian Ocean: South | collected 2010 | reverse complement strand
ATATCAATTGCTCTTTTTGCGTCTTCAACTGACATGACTCCTTTTAATGCAAAAGGTCCATTCCATTTTTTTACACAATACTCGGCATCTTGCCAGTTCATTGCTGGATCATATTGTTCATTAATATATTCAATAACAGATTTTGCTATGTTAGTGCCTTTATCAGTTTTTGTAGCTACATTTGCCAATTTAAACTTTCCATGAGTAAGATAATTAAATACCCAATTAGGATGAAGTGCAAAACTCATTAAACTTTGCAAAGTTAATTTTGGAGGAGTTGTAAATCCTGTCCTATGGTCTCTTTCTCTGTTGCCCGCTACTAAAGTATCAACAGTTAAACACATTCCATCAAATCCTGATCTTCTGCAACGATCTATCAAATCATCAGTGATAGATTGATCTTTATGGACATAAAGTTGAAATAATTTTGGACCACCAGAGATATTTGAAATCTCCTCAATTGTGTTATTTGCCATTGTAGACATGCTATAAAAAGTTCCAAATTTGTCAGCAGCTCTGGCTGAGGCTTTATCACCATCATGATGATAAAGTCTTTGCATCGCGCATGGTGATAAAAAAATTGGTAGATCAATTTTTTTTCCAAAAATAGTTGTGGATAGGTCTGGTTTTCCAATACTTGCCAAAATATTTGGAACTAGGTCACAATCTTCAAAAGCGTTAGTATTTCTTTTTAGAGTTACTTCATCGTCAGCACCACCATCAATATAATGAAATATAGGTGAAGGTAATTTTTTTTTGGCAAGTTTTCTAAAGTCGTTAAAATTATAGCAATTTCTTAAACTCATTATGATACTATCTAAATCTTAAATTATTTCTATTAAGATCACTTATTTTGGTACAACCCATTAATTTCATATCTCTCTCTAGCTCAGCTTTATACTGACTTAAAGCTCTTTCTACACCAGCTTGACCAGCTGCTGCTAAAGCATATAAATAAAGTCTTCCTCCTGCACATGCTTTAGCACCAAGCGATAAAGCTTTAAGCATATGAGTACCTCTTTGAAATCCACCTTCACATATAACATCAATTTTATCTCCAACAGCATCTACTATTTCGGCTAATTGATCAAATGGTGACCTAGAACCATCCAGTTGTCTTCCACCATGATTTGAAACCATAATACCAGTACATCCAATATCAACAGCCTTTTTGGCATCCTCAACAGACATAACACCCTTTAATGCAAAATGACCTCCCCACTGAGAACAAAGTTTTTCAGCATCATTCCAATTCATAGATTGATCTAACATTGTTGAAAAATAATTTCCAATAGATGTGTTTGTGCTAGTGCCTTCTTTTACATAATCTTGAAGATGAGGTAATTCAAATTTACCTTTTGTTATATAATTAATTCCCCACATTGGTTTTGTAGCAAAACTAAATAAACTTGATAATGTTAATTTAGGAGGAGATGTAAAACCAGTTCTTAAATCTCTTTCACGATTACCTCCTGTTATTGTATCTACTGTCAAAGCCATTACATCAAATTTAGCAGCTTTTGCTCTCTCTAAGCAAGAGTCATTCAAACCTCTATCCTTATGAAAATAAAACTGAAACATTTTTGGAGTATCAATCATTGATGATATTTCTTCTACACTTACTGTTGCTAATGCAGAAACACCAAACATCGTATTAAATTTTTGTGCGGCTTTTCCTACTGCTCTCTCTCCATCATAATGAAAAAGTCTTTGTAAGGCGGTAGGAGAACAATAAAAAGGTAAATCTATTTTTTTTCCAAAAATTGTAGTTGATAAATCGACATTATCTACACCTCTTAAAACGTTTGGTACAAGATCTACATCATTAAATGCTGAGGTATTTCTGTTGTATGTAATTTCGTCATCAGCTGCACCATCAATATAATGAAAAATTGGAGATGGTAATTTTTTTTTTGCTAATTTCCTAAAATCATTAAAATTATGGCAATCTTTTAATTTCATAATCTTTAAAAATTAGAAGCTTTTGAAGAAATTAAACATATAACTATTTGCCCCAGGATTCTTATCACCTAAACTTGCGTTAGATAAGTGATTATAAGAAAAACCTAATTGACTGTCTTTTGGCAAATTTAATGAAAGCTGTATCTCACTTTTAAATTCTAATAAATGTCCAAGGTCTTTACCATCACCCTGGCTGTACAACCCTGGCGCAAAACTTGGTGTAAGATTAATTGCCCCTAGTTTATAATTTGCTTGAATTCCAGTATACAAATATGCAGCACTATCAGCAGTTACCATAGCACCAGTAATAGGTGATAAATTACCTAAAAAAGTGTTTCTATTTAAATCTTCATTCTGATGTTGAAATCCAATTAATGTTGCTTTTTTGCCATCATCACTAAAATCAAACATACCTGTAAAAACATTAAATTCAGTATTTTTATCTTTTTGTTTAATCTCTTCAGCTATAGAAGAGAAGCTAAAAAGCAAAAAAACTATAATCAAACTAGGTCTTATAAATTTCATAACTGAACTATACTTAGTTTTTTTTAATAATAAATAACTTAAATATTAATGTTCCACCTATTACAAACATCAAAATAGGTAATAACCATAAAAAATAGGTTTTTTTACTAAATTCTGGATCAAATAATATCCATTCCCCATATCTTTCTTTTAAATAAATATAAATTTGTTTTTCACTTAATCCCTCATCTATTTTGTTTTTAATAAGAATTTTAACACTATTTGCAAACTCTGTATCTGAGTCATAAACAGATTGTCCTTGGCAAACTAAACACCTTAAATTTTTTGTAATTTTATTTTCTAATTTATTTTCTTGTGCATAACTTGAGTAGAAGCTTAATAAAAAAAAAATCATAATTATATATTTAAAATAATTCATTTTATTAAGTCTTTAATTTGAATTACTAAATTTTTATTCAATGGTCCAATTACTTTTTTAATAATTCTATTTTTTTTTATAAGATAAGTTTCTGGAACTCCATATGCTCCCCACTCTATTGATATAGTCCCATTTTGATCTAAAAAAATAACATTATATGGATTTCCTAATTCTTCTAAAAATGAATTTGCATTCCTTAAATTATCTTTATAATTAAGACCAATTAATTTTAAATTTTTTTCATTAGATAAATTTTTAAGATAAATATGTTCCTCTCTGCAAGGAACACACCATGAAGCCCATATATTTAATAAATAAAATTCATCTCCTTTGAAAAATTCCTCTGAGTCTATGTAATCTGGTCTATTAAATAATTTAGCTGAGAATTGAGGTATTTCTTTATCAATGTTTACTTTAGGGACATAAATATTAGAATTTTTTAAACCTTTATAAAAAATTATAAAAACAAATACAAATAATAAGATTATTATTAATTGAAAAATTTTAATTTTCATTTTTTTTTTTTAATAAACTAATAATACCAGCAATGACAATTATTATCACTGACAACCAAATCCAAATCATAAAAGGTTTAATTTGATATCTAATATTAAAATAACTTTGATTTTGCACTAAATTCATAGTCATAAATTTATCAGATATTAAATTGCTTTTTATAAAAGCCTCACTAGTAACAATGGAAGGTTGATTATAAATTCTTAATTCTGGCATCATAATTTGTATGTCTTCATTAGAATTTTTAATTATAAACTTACCAATTAAAGACTCAAAATTTTTTCCTTTTTCTTGATCTAATTTCTCAAAATAAATCTTGAAATCTTTTCCATTATAAGTATCTCCAACTTTTAAGTTAGTTATTACTTCACTAGCAAAAATATTGTTAAATATGACGCTAAGCAAAAATAAACTGAATCCAAAGTGAGCAATATTTTGAGACAAATTACCTGATTTTTTTATGAAAAAATTTCTTAAAGTAATAAAAAATAAATAAAAAACAAAAGTTAATAATACTGAATATGTTAAAAATTCAACTTTCAAATTTTTAATTAAAAATACAGATAATAAAGATGAAATAATAAAAAATATTATTAATTTAAATTTATTTGTAATATCAGACTTAATCCATTTTAACTTAGGTCCTATAGTCATTACTAACAGAAAAGGTATTAAAAAAGGAATAATTAATTTTTGATAAAAAGGTGGTCCAACAGATATTTTTTCTGAAGTTATAACATCTAAAAAAATTGGATAAATCGTTCCTACTAATACTACAGAAAGAAAGTACATCATGAACCAATTATTTATTAAAATAGACGTTTCTTTACTCAATAAAAAAAAAGAATTTGAATTTACGGTTGGTTTTTCATGAAAAAAGAAAAAAATAATTAGAGACAAAAAAATTAAAGAAAATAAAAAAATTAAAATGAACAAACCTCTCTCAGGATCGTTTGCAAATGTATGAACTGAGTTTAAAATTCCTGATCTTACTAAAAAAGTACCAGACATACTTAAAGTGAAAGTTGTAATTGATAAAATAATTACCCATGAAGTTAGTAATGACCTTTTTTCTAATACTAAAATACAATGAATAAGAGTTGTTAATGCAAACCAAGGCATTAATGAAACGTTTTCAACTGGGTCCCAAAACCAGAAACCTCACCAGCCTAATTCATAATAAGCCCAAATAGAGCCTAATAAAATTCCTAAGGTCAAAAAAATCCAAGATATTAATACCCATACTTTAATATGTCTGGCCCACTCTTTTGTTATATATTTTACCGAAGTAGCAGAAAGTGCTGAAGAAAAAATAATTGAAGAACCAACATAACCTAAATATAAAATTGGTGGATGAATTGCTAAAGCCGGGTCTTGTAATATTGGATTTAAGCCAAGTCCTTCTCTTGGAATTGGGTATATATAATTAAAAGGACTTGAAGTACTTAGTAAAAAGATAAAAAAACCAATAATAATAATCTGTTGAAATAATAAAGTTAAAATTCTGTATTCTACGGGTTGATTTTTAGATTTAATAATAAATAAAAAAATAAATGATGTAAGAACTAGTAACCAAAGTAATAAACTTCCCTCGTGATTTCCCCAAGTACCAGAAATTTTATAAAATAAGGGTTTAGTTGTGTGGGAATGATTAAAAACAGTCTCATTACTAAAATCTGAATAAACAAAAGAAATTATCAATCCGGAAAAACTAATTAAAACTAAAATAAATTGCAAAAAAGTAAATGAAATAATTTTCTCATCTAATTTCTTTGGATTTTTAAAATTTTTTATCGAAAAAAATATTATTACAATAGATGAACAAACACCTAACACTAAAGCATAATACCCTATTAAACTCGCCAATTTAATTCCCTTCTAATGCCGCCTTGACTTCTGGTGGCATATAATTCTCATCATGTTTAGCTAAAATTTTTGATGCAACAAAAAAATTTTCATCTTTTAAATATCCCTCAGCTACTACACCCTTTCCTTCTTCAAAAAGATTTGGAACTACTCCTGAATAAACAACACTAATTTCATTTTTAAAGTCTGTAATTATAAAGTTAATCTCATTAGAATTCATTGAAATAGAATTTGTTTTAACCATCCCACCAATTCTTATTTTTTTAGTTTTTTCAATTTCTGCAATATCTTTAATTTCAGAAGGTGATTGAAAATATATTACATTCTCCTCAAGTGACTTTAAAACAAGAAATGCAGACAAAATAAAAGTGATTAAAATAAGTAATATAAAAAAAAATCTTAATTTAACTTTTCGACCATACATGGCTTGAAGGTTAAATATTTGAAATATTAGATAATATCTCTCTATTTATACTTTGTGATTTTGCAAAAGATGCTTGTTCTGAGTTTAAAGTTACAAACTTAGACATAAACTTTTTCTTCTCTTTTACATATTGAATTTTTGTCACCATATAAAGCAACATAAAACTCATAAGAGTAAATATAAAAGCAGACCAGACATAAAGTCCATATCCATTCATATTTATTAGCTCATTTATCATAATCTATCTAAACCTTTATTTTTAATCTTTATCAGTTCTGTATTATATTTCATTAAAAAAATTAATAACGAAAAAAGAGCAAATGCCGCAGTCATTATCATTAACGGAAATAACATTGAAGAGTGAATTGAGGATTTTGATAATATATTTATTGAAGCAGGTTGATGAAGTGTGCTCCACCATTCTACAGAATATTTAATTATTGGAACATTTATAATTCCTAAAATTGTGATTATTGAGGTTATCTTAAAAACTTGATCTCTGTCTCCATAAACTCTCCAAGCCAATAAATATATTCCATAGAACAATGCCAAAATTAACATAGACGTAATCCTTGCGTCCCAAGCCCACCATGTTCCCCAAGTTGGTTTTCCCCAAATGGAACCTGTAACTAAAGCAATAATATTAAAGATAAAACCCGATGGTGCAAGACTTTTAGAAATTAAAAAAAAATTTCTAATTTTAAAAATATAACCTATCACTGAAAAAAAAGTGATTACAGAAAAAATTCCTAGAGATATCCATGCGGCGGGCACATGGACGTACATAATCCTTACTGAATGACTTTGTTTATAATCTTCTGGTGATAAGATTAATGATTCAATCAATCCAATAGTCAAGACTATTATAAATAAACCTAAAACATATTTAGGTGCTTTTGATGTTATTGAAAAAATTTTGTTAGGTTCAAAATATTTTATCATTTTTGTAAAATTTTTTTATCTAAATTTTATTATGAAAATATTTTCTGATCAAGAATGCTGAGGGAGATAATAACGAAGGGTAATAATTTGACACTCTTGATCAGATACGTAATGATTACATAATACCTGTGTCAAAGTTTTGTATTAAATGTGTTTAAAAAGTGATTTTTTTAATTAGACTGCTTAAAATAACTTGATCCTTTTTTACCAGCAAAAATCTCTTCAATTAATGGGTGTTTAATTGGTTCATCAGAATCATCATTAAGTAAATTTTGTTCTGATACATAAGCCTCATATGTAATTTCATCATTTTCAGCTAACAGATGATAAAAAGGTTGATCCTTTCTAGGTCTTACATTTTTTGGGATCGATTGATACCATTCTTCTGAATTATTAAACTCAAAATCAACATCATAAATCACCCCTCTAAACTCAAAGTGCTTATGCTTAACAATGTCTCCGATAGAAAATTTGGCTTTTTGAATTCCCATTTAAAAATAGTATGGGTATTTAAAAATAAAAATCAATAGTAAAAATATAAAGTTTTTATAAAAATTTTATTTATGTTAATATTTTGAAGTGAATAAGTCATTTATCAAATTTATTACTGATTTTGGTCCATTGATAATTTTTTTTTACTACTACTACGATAGTGGAAAAGATTTAAAAATTGCTATTCCACCTTTTATAGTTGCGACAATAATAGCATTGGGAATCATGTGGTTTTTAGAAAAAAAAATTCCAAAAGTTCCATTAATTAGTGGAATACTAATTACCTTATTTGGAGGATTAACAATTTATTTTAATAATCCAGTTTTTATATATATTAAACCAACTATTATTAATGTTTTATTTGGTTTAGGTTTAATTTTTGGAAAATATTTTACTAATGAACCTATTTTAAAAAAATTAATGGGCAAGTCAGTTTCTTTAACAAATGAAGGTTGGGAAATTCTTAATAAAAGATGGATATATTTTTTCTTTGGACTTGCAATATTGAATGAATTAGTGTGGAGGACACAATCGGAGGAATTTTGGGTAAATTTTAAAGTTTGGGGTCTATTACCAATTACTTTTATTTTTACAGCTTTTCAAATAGGATTAATTAATAAATATAAAACTAATGAATAAAAATTTAAAATTAGTAATTAATAACTCTAACAAACAAATTGAAGATAGGCATTTTTTTGAAAAGGATGAACTTAAGGTTATTTTGGATTTATATGCTAAAATGGTCTCTGAGGGCTCTTGGAAAGATTACGGCCTAAGTATATCAAGTAAACAAGTTGGTTTTAGTGTGTTTAAAAACGCTGCAGAAAATGCTCTTTATAAAATTTGTAAAAATTTTAAACCAAAAAATAAAAATTTAAAATATTCAATAACAGATACAAGCGGAAAAATTCTTAAGACTTCGTTCGACTTAAATTTATTACTTAAAAATACTAATTGGAAAAAACTTTAAAAGTTTATCTTCTTTGACCGAATAACCTTAAAAGCATTATAAATAGATTGATGAAATCCAAATAAAGAGTTAAAGCACCCATTACTGCTTTTTTTCCCATCAACTCACCTGTATCACTAGCAACATACATATTTTTAATTTTTTGGGTATCATATGCTGTAAGTCCAACAAATATCAAAACGCCTAAAACTGAAATAACAAAATACATCATTGAAGATTTCATAAATATGTTTACTAGCGATGCAATAATTATTCCAATTAAACCCATCATTAAAAATGAACCAAATTTAGTTAAATCTCTTTTTGTTGTATATCCGTAAATACTCATTGCTCCAAACGTAGCAGAGCAAATAAAGAAAACTCTCGTTACGCTTAATCCAGTGTAAATTAATAAAATTGAAGATAATGATAAACCCATTAATGCTGCAAAGACCCAAAAAGTTGTTTGAGCTTTTGATGCACTCATTTTATTTATTCCAAAACTCATATAAAAAACGATACCTAACGGAGCAAGCATTACTAACCATTTTAATCCTGACATATAAATAGCATTACCCACCTGCGTTAATCCGATAATAGCTCCACTGTCATTAGTCACTACTGACATTTTGAAAGTTAAAAGGGCAATTATTCCTGTTAATAATATTCCAGTTGCCATGTAGTTATAAACTTTTAGCATGTAGGCTCTTAATCCCTCATCAGTTACAACTGAAGACTCCTGAGCAGCTGTTTTAGCTCTTGCAAGTATTCCTTTTTTATCAAATTCCATGATACTGAAATATATAGTCTTTTACTAATTATTCAAGATGCCTTAAAAGATTAATAAAATTTAACTCAAAAAAAACCTCTATGAATTACAAAAAATTAGGGAATACTGATCTTGATGTAAGTACAATTTGTCTCGGTACTATGACTTGGGGTGAAAAAAATACGGAGACAGATGGATTTGAGCAAATGGATTATGCTTTAGAACAAGGTGTAAACTTTTGGGATACTGCAGAAATCTACTCTATACCACCAAAGGAAGAAACTTTTGGTGATACTGAAGAAATTATAGGTAATTGGTTTGAAAAAACAAAAAAAAGAAACAAAGTAATTCTTGCTTCAAAAGTTTGTGGACCAATGAGAGAATATGTAAGAGGAGGTGGTAATCAATTTGGTAAAAAGAATATTACTAAAGCTTTAGAAGGAAGCTTAAAAAGATTAAAGACTGATTACATAGATTTATATCAACTTCACTGGCCTGAGAGAAAAGCAAATTTTTTTGGTAAATTAAATTATGAACATACTGATGATGGTGAATGGACAAAATTTGAGGATGTTTTAGAAAATCTAAAAAAATTTATTGATGAAGGAAAAATAAGATATGTTGGATTATCAAATGAAACTCCATGGGGTTTATCTAAATTTTTAGAGATATCAAAAGAAAAAAATCTTCCGAGAATGCTGTCAGTTCAAAATCCATATAATCTTTTAAATAGATCTTATGAAATTGGTCTTGCAGAAATGTCCGTAAGAGAACAAGCGGGACTACTTGCTTATTCTCCACTAGCTTGTGGATATTTATCAGGAAAATACAGAAATAATCAATTACCAAAGGGTTCGAGAATTGAGCGAGATGGGGATTTTTGGACCAGATATAATAAACCGAACTCAGGTAAAGCAGTTGATGCTTATCATGAAATAGCAAAAAAATATAAATTAGATTTTGCACAAATGTGTTTAAAGTTTTTAGAAATTCAACCTTTTGTAACTTCAGTTATAATTGGAGCTACGACAATGGAGCAGTTGAAAACTAACATAGAAAGTGTAAATATAAAATTAACAGAAGAAATAATAAATGAAATTAATGAAGTACAAAAAATCTACCCAAATCCATGTCCATAATTAGAAAAGTCTTACTTTTATCATTTGTTATTTCAGTAGTTTTTACCTCAAAAACATTTGCAGAAGATTTAAAAAAAATTGGTAAATATAAAGATTGGGAAGTAATGGTCATGTCAGAACAATCTGGAAAAGTTTGCTTTGCTCAATCAATACCAGTTTTACAAGCTCCTAAGTCTAATAAAAGAGATGCAAGGTTATTCGTAACTTTTCGACCAAATGAAAAAATTTCTAATGAAATTAGTACGACCGGAGGTTATGAATTTAACAAAAATAATTCTGTATTAGCAACTTCAGGAAATAATAAATTTAAATTTGATATCAAACAGCAAGGTTTTGCTTGGATGACTAGCAACAAGAAAGAAAAAATTATGGTTAAGGTTATGAAAAAAGGATCTAGAATTATGGTAAGTGGCTATAATGAAAAGGGTTCTCAAACTATAGACCATTATTCACTGCTTGGTTTTACAAAAGCGTATAATACTGCAAAAAAAGCTTGCAGTTAATTAATGAAATCAAAAAAAAGAATTATCTTAGCTTACTCAGGAGGTTTAGATACATCTATAATTCTAAAGTGGCTTCAGAAAAATTATAATGCTGAAGTAGTTTGCTATACAGCAGACATAGGTCAAAAAATTGATCACAAAAAAATTATTTCAAATGCTAAAAAATTTGGAGTTAAAAGTATAATTATTAATAATCTTAAAGATGTTTTTGTAAAAGATTATATTTTTCCAATGATTAGAGGTCATGCAATTTATGAAGGCGTATATTTATTAGGAACTTCGATTGCAAGACCGCTTATTGCAAAAGATCAAATTAAAGTTGCAAAAAAATATAAAGCATATGCAGTTTCACATGGTGCTACTGGTAAGGGAAATGATCAAGTTAGATTTGAACTTGGGTATCATTACTTTGGTCCAAAAATTAAAATTATTGCACCTTGGAGAATTTGGAAATTGAGATCTAGATCTGATTTAATTAATTATGCGAAAAAACATAAAATTCCTATTCCTAAAGATAAAAAAGGCGCACCACCTTTTTCTGTAGATGATAATTTGTTTCATACTTCAACAGAAGGGAAAATTTTAGAAAACCCAAAAAATTCAGCACCAGAATTTATTTTTCAAAGAACTGTTTCACCAGAAAAAGCTCCCAATAAATCAACATCAGTTACAATAAGTTTTAAAAATGGAGATCCAATTAGAGTAAATGGAAAAAAATTGAGACCTTCAAAATTACTTGAAAAATTAAATCAGTTAGCTGGAAAAAATGGGATAGGAAGAGTTGATCTTGTTGAAAATAGATTTCTAGGAATTAAATCAAGAGGTGTTTATGAAACACCAGGAGGGACATTATTAATCCATGCTCATAGAGCGATGGAGACTGTTACTTTAGATAGAGAAACTATGCATAAAAAAGAAAACGTAATGTCTAGATATGCAGAACTGATTTATAATGGCTATTGGTATTCAAAAGAAAGATTTAAACTTCAAAAAATTAT
>MDTA01211794.1_pt1 | contig 11464 bp, 10 predicted proteins | sample 811151 | NCBI WGS metagenome assembly MDTA01 (sample SAMN05326648, study PRJNA326480) | marine metagenome | isolation source: seawater | place: Indian Ocean: South | collected 2010 | reverse complement strand
AAGCATTTTCATGAATACCTGGTAACGGATAATGAAAAATTGTTAATAATAATAAGAAAAATAAAGTTAACACTCCAAGAATAATGGTAGTACCCATGCTTAAAAATGTTGATGAAACAATTGATGGAATTATTAATAAAATTGAAAATGGATTTGATATACCTCCTGTTAAATATAAAAGAACACTAAGTTGTATCAAATCAAACACTAGAAAAATGCCTGCATAAAAATCTTTAAGTTGATTTAATTTTATTATGAATTGGAGATAAAGATTAGTTGTGACTCCAAAGAAAATTACTAAATATGTGATAAAAACGGGAAACTCCAAACCTAAACCATAATAAACAGCATTTATTGTTATAAATTGCCCAATAATTGCAATATATCTTAGGTTTACTAATGTCTTTTTATCTAAGTTTAAATTTTCTTTTAGTCTGAAAACTGTAGATAGTTTCATTTTAAAACTAAATATCTAGATTAACAACATCTAAAGCATTGTTTGTGATAAAATCTTTTCTCGGTGCAACTTCATCGCCCATAAGAACTTTTATTATTTTTTGATCTTCTTTAGATTTTTCCTTAGTGCCTTTTGTATATTGTACCCTTAGCATTGTTCTATTTTCTGGATTTAAAGTAGTTTCCCATAATTCCTCCGGGTTCATTTCGCCTAAACCTTTAAATCTTTGTATGGAAAGTTTCTCCCTCTGATCTTGCATAAATTTATTATATTCGTTTGATCCTTTTTTGAATTTTTTGTCTGTTTTACCAGAAGCTTTAATAATATAATCTTCAAGAGCTTTTTCGTCTTTAATATAAACACTTTTATTTGATTTTGTTACTTTAAACAAAGGTGGCTGTGCCAAATAAATATGTCCATTTTCAATAAGTTTATTAAAAGGATGGTTATTAAAAAATGTCAAAAGCAAAGTTCGTATATGTGATCCATCCACATCTGCGTCTGTCATTATGACAATTTTATCATATCTAAGATTGTCAATACTAAAATCTTTAGAACCTGTGCCTAAAGCATTAATCAATGTTACTATTTCATTAGAAGACATCATTTTAGACAACGCCTTCGTTGACTGATCTTCGCCATTAGATTTTACACTTACATATGTATTTAAAATTTTTCCTCTAAGTGGCAAAACAGCTTGGTACTCACGAACTCTTCCTTGTTTTGCAGAGCCGCCGGCTGAGTCTCCCTCTACTATGAAAAGTTCTGTTCCCTCTCTTTTTTGTATTTGACAATCTGCTAATTTTCCAGGCAATCCAGATAATTCAAAAGTTCCCTTTCTTCTAACACTGTCCCTTGCTTTCCTCGCTACATCTCTAGCCATTGCCGCTTGAGTAATTTTTTCTAAGACTATTTTTGCAATTGATGGGTTTTGATCAAACCAAGTTGAAACTTTATCGTTAATAATACTTTCTACAATTAAACGAATTTCAGAAGAAACAAGTTTATCTTTAGTTTGAGAAGAAAATTTTGGATCTGGCATCTTAATTGATAAAACAGTTGTAAGTCCCTCTTTAATATCTTCACCAGATAATGAAATTCTATTTTTCTTATTATTTCTTTCGCTTGCATATTTATTGATAACTCTAGTAAGGGCACTTCTAAAACCTAACAAATGAGTTCCACCATCCTTTTGTGGTATATTATTGGTAAAAGGTAAAACTTCTTCAGAGTAACCCGCATTCCACTCGAAAGAGCATTCAAGCACAACATTATTTTTAGTAGCTGTTACATATACAGGTTTTTTAAAAACTTCCTTTTCATTTTTGTTAATTAAAATCGGTTTTTTTTTGTTTATATGCTTAACAAATTCAGTAATTCCCCCATCATATTTGTGTACAAATTTATTTTCTTTTTTTGAAGTTTGATCATGTAAAGTTATACATATGCCTTTATTTAAAAAGGCCAATTCTCGTATTCTTTTTTCTAAAATTGAAGCGTTAAATGTGATTGATGAAAAAACTTCTTTTGATGGTAAAAAGTTTATTCTTGTACCTCTTTTTTTTGTTTTTCCAATTTGTTTGAGAGATTTTAAAGTATTTCCATTAGCAAATATTATTCTATACTCTTTATTTTCTCTGAAAATACTTAATTCTAGTTTTTCAGAAAGAGCATTTACTACTGACACTCCTACACCATGCAAACCTCCAGAAACTTTATAAGAGTCATGATCAAATTTACCTCCAGCGTGAAGCTGTGTCATTATTACCTCAGCAGCAGACATTTTTTCACTTTTGTGCATGTCAACTGGTATCCCTCTACCATCGTCTTCAACTGTAATAGTGTTATCTTTATTCATTATTACAGTAATATTTTTACAGTGGCCTGCTAAAGCCTCATCAATCGCATTATCCAAAACCTCAAAAACCATGTGGTGTAGACCAGAGCCATCATCGGTATCTCCAATATACATTCCGGGTCTTTTTCGAACAGCGTCTAGACCTTTTAAAACCTTTATTGAGTCCGCACCATATGAAGGTTTAGAATTTAAAGCAGAGTTTTTTGACATTGTTATATTTAGATTGACTAATTATAGCATTTTTTTAAGTTAATAGAAAACGACCTTAAAAGTATGTTAGTTAAAATGATTAAATACCAATGATTTTAGCTTAAAATTAAAATAATTTTGTAAATTCTACAAAAACTAGATTTTCATAGGCATTATAACGTAATAGCTGTTCTTATCAGAATTATCTTCGATTAGAACTGGTGAAGTAGAGTCTTTCAAATTCATTTTTAAATTGTTGTCTTCAACTTCAGACGCAATATCTATTAAATATTTTGAATTAAAGCTTATATTCAAGTTTTCAGAGTTAAAATTTGCTTTAATAATCTCATTACCTTCTCCTGAATTTGCACTGTTAACTGAAAGCTGTACATTAGTTTTATTTATAATCAATTTGATACCTTCTTTCCTATCAAGTGACACACTCATAACTCTTTCTATTGAGCTAATAAAATCTTTAGATTGAATAGTAAGAATTTTTTCATTTTTTGTTGGAACCACTTTTTTATAATCTGGAAATTTACCATCAATGACCTTGGAAATTAATTTCATTTTTCCTATAACAAATTTTATCTTGTTTTCACTAGTTTGCATTGATAGTTTTTCGTTTGAATCTGTCAGTAACGAACAAAGTTGGAAAACTGTTTTTTTTGGTATTATTAAAGATGAAAAATTTCCAACGTCTTTAACTTCTAGACTACTAGAAGATAACCTATGACTATCGGTAGCGACGCCTGTTAAAAAATTTCTACCATGAGCCTCTGTCAGGTGTAAAAACACTCCATTTAAATAATGCCTTGTATCATCATTAGATATTGAAATTTTTGTTTTATTGAGAAGTCGTAAAAATTTTTTTTTATCAAGCTGAATTTCTGGGTCTTCAAAATTATCCTCAAAAGTAGGAAAATTATCAGTTGGTAAACATAATAAGTTGAAATCTGCATTATCACTTTTTAAGCTTAATTTGTTTTCTGTTTTAAGATCAAAATTAAGGTCAGAGTTTGAGGAGATTTTTCTTAAAATATCATATAAAATTGAAGCAGAAGTTGTCGTGCTACCTTCGTTCATAATTTTTACTTCGTCTATTTCATCATAAAAAATTAAATCTAGGTCAGTGGCAACTATTGATAATTTGTTATCTTTCAACTGTAATAATACATTTGAAAGAATTGGAAGAGTATTTTTTTTTTCCACAACGCCTTGTACGAAATTTAAAGATCTTAATAAAATATCTCTTTTAACAATAAACTGCATTTCTTTACTGTTCTAATAAAAGGCTCTTAATTTGATTTATATTCTTTTTCATTTCATCATCTTGTTCGGAGAGCCTTGTGATAGTTTTCACTGCGTGTATCACGGTTGTGTGATCTCTATTAGCGAATCTTCTCCCAATCTCTGGTAGAGATCTAGTTGTCATTTTTTTAGCTAAGAACATTGCAATTTGTCTTGGCCTGGCTAATGGTCTCGATCTTCTTTGAGAAAGCATATCACTTAAAGGAATATTAAAATAATTTGACACGGTGTTTTGTATTTTGTCTACCGTAATCACTTTAATTTGGCTAAACACATCTTTTAAAATATTTTTACAATCGCTTATAGTTAGAATTTTATTATGTACTCTGCTAAAAGCTACCACTCTATTTAAAATACCAATAAGTTCTCTAATATTAGTTTTGCTCTCATTGGCAATAAAATTTACCACCTCGTCACTTAGATTTATATTTTCTTTAAACTGACTTTGAACTTCTAAAATTTTACTTTTAATTATTTTTATTTTGAGTTCATTATCTGGAACATCTATATCTACGACTAGACCTCCTGCCAAGCGAGATTTAATTCTCTCTTGCGCTCTATCCAATTTCATTGGGGCTCTATCTGCTGAGATTACTATTTGAGAACCTTTTTCAATAAGACTGTTAAATGTATGAAAGAACTCTTCTTGTAAACTCTCTTTACCCCGTATGAATTGTATATCGTCGATAATAAACACAGAAGATTTTCTGAAGAAATCTTTAAAATTTACCATATCATTCTTTTTTATTGATTTAATAAAATGATACATAAATCTCTCTGCCGAAATAAACATAACGTTGTTCTCAGACTGCAATTCTAATCCAATAGCATTTAAAAGATGAGTTTTTCCCAAACCAACTCCTCCGCATATATATAGAGGGTTATATCTGGATATTTCCTCACAAACTCTTTTCGAATAGGATAATGCTATATCGTTACTCTTGCCTTGAATAAAATTACTAAAATTAAGGTTATTATTTAATCTATTGTAATTTAAAATTGAGTCCTTTATTTCTGTTACTTTGTTTAACTCGTCGATTTTGATTAAATCAGGATTATTTTTATTTTCTTCAACAATCTTAAATTCGATCCTATTGAGACTCAGTTTAAAACTTTTTACTTGCTCTAAAATTTTATCTAAATATCTAGAAACTATCCAATCTCTAAAAAATCTTGTTGGAACACCTAGTATTAAGTAGTCGTTATATTCTTTAACTAGCGAAATTTTAACCAGCCAACTAGAATAAATTTCCTGGCCAAACGTTTTTTTAAATGCTTCTTGAATATCTTGCCAATGCAATGTTTTTTCTTCTTCAGAAACATAAACGTTTTGCTTTTTAATATTATTTTTATCCATGTAATTAATTCTTAAAGAGATTCCTTTAAACGCGTTTTGAGAAACTTTTGCAACTAGCTACAGGTTGTAATGAAAAAAAAAGTCAATCAGGTTGTACCGCTAACGTTGAGATAGAAAAAAAAAATTTTTTTACAACTCTGAAAAGAAAACTATATTTTGATTCTTTAAACTAAATATAGTTTTAATAAATACAATTTATCAACTTGAAATTGATAAATTTAAATTTTTTTCGATATCCTAGAAATTTTTCTAGCCGCAGTTTTTTTACTTATTATTCTTGATTTAGCAACCTGCATTAGAATTGATTGAAATTCAGAAAAATATTTTTTAGCTTTAGCTTTATCTTTTGATTTAATAAGCAGCTCCATCTTTTTAACAGCGTTTTTGTACTTACTTTTTCTAATTCTATTTGTCTGAGTTTGTTTTTTTACTCGCCTAACTCTTCTAATTGCTGATTTTGTATTTGGCATATTTTTAACACTGTATATATGGCAGTATAATGAGGGTCAACTTTATTATTTTTGACAAATCATACAAAAAAAACTAGCACGATTTGAAATCATAATTTTTTTAATTATCCCAGAACAATTAAAATTGCTACATTTAAACCCTTTTTTGCCATAAACTTTAAAATGATCTTGAAAATTTCCCTTTTTTCCAGTGGTATTAGAAAAATCTTTTATTGAGGAGCCTCCCAATTTGATAGCCTTTTTTAACACTTTTTTTGTAACTTTAATAATTTGATTTATCTCTTCATTAGATAAAATACTAACTTTTTTCGTGGGTTTTATTTTTGTAAAAAAAAGAATTTCATTTGCATAAATGTTACCTAGACCAGATATAAATCTTTGATCCATTAACATATCTTTAGTAGTTTTTTTTTTACCTACAATATAATTTTTTACATACTTGTAATTAAAAAAATGACTCATAGGCTCTGGACCCAGATTTGCCAAATGTTCATTTTTACTAATATCTTTTGTTAACAATATTTTTATAAAACCAAATTTTCTAATATCATTATAAATAAGCTTAAAATTTTTATTTAAAGTAAATATTACTCTATCGTGTTTATTATTTTTATCTTCATTATTATAATAAAAGCTAGTTTTTTGATTTTTATCATTTTTATTTATAAAAAATTTCCCTGTCATTCCCAGATGCACAATCATCACAAATTTTTTTCCAAAAAAAAATAATAGGTATTTTGACTTTCTTTCAATCTTAAGTATCTTTAAATCTATAATTTTCTTAAAATCATGTTTTTTTACTTTATATCTCAAATTAAGATCATTAATTTTAACACTTTTTATAGTTAAATTTATGATCGATTTTTCAAGAGACTTTTTAACAACTTCAACTTCTGGTAATTCTGGCATATAATTTATATATGAAAAACACTATTCAAAATAAAACTAAGTTAGTCAATTCTGTTTTTAGTAAAGTTTATAAAAAATATGACTTGATGAATGACATCATGTCACTAGGTATTCACCGGTTCTGGAAGAAAAAATTATTAGATTGGATGAATCCTCAAAAATATAACACACTTTTAGATGTGGCCTCTGGCACAGGTGATATAGCAAAAATTTACTCCGACATAATCAAAAATAATGCTGAAATTTCATGTGTGGAACCAAACGAACAAATGTTTTTAACAGGAAAAAAAAATTTGATTAATTATAAAAATATTAAATGGTATAACAATTCTGCTGAAAAACTTCCATTTCACTCTAATAGTTTTGATTTTTACACAATTAGTTTTGGAATAAGAAACGTTTCAGACATAAATTTAACTCTTCGTGAAGCATTAAGAGTTTTAAAACCAGGTGGAAGATTTATGTGTTTAGAATTTTCAAAAATTGATAACGAAATAATTAACTTTTTTTATCAAAAATACTCACTTCTAATCCCGTTTATTGGAAAATATATCGTCGGATCATCTAATCCTTACGATTATTTAATTAAAAGTATTGATGATTTTTATTCACAAGTTGAGCTTAAAAAACTAATTACAGATAATGGATTTTCTAATGTAGAATATAGAAACCTTTCTAATGGTATATCTGCTATACATTCTGGATGGAAAATTTAGATGTTAAAAAGAGTTTTTCAATTATTTAAAATTGCAAGAAAATTGTCTACCTCTGGGGCAATAGATGTCATTAATCAAATTTATAAATTGCCAATTACAATAAATATTTTTTTTCTTGCAATTTCTATCGGTTCTTCAAGAAAAGTAATAGACCAACAAAAACAACCTGGTGAAAAACTTTGCGAAGCTCTAGAAGGTATGGGAACAACATTTATTAAACTAGGTCAATTTTTAGCTACCAGGCCTGATATAATTGGTGAGGATTTATCAAAAAATTTAGAAAAATTACAGGATAGACTTCCACCTTTTGAAACATATAAAGCGAAAAAAATTATTAAAAATGAGGTAGGAGAAACACAGTTTAAAAAAATTCTAGAAATAAGTGAGCCAATTGCTGCAGCATCAATTGCTCAAGTTCATATAGCCAAAATAAGAAATGATGGTAAAGACCAAGAGGTTGCTATCAAAATTTTAAGACCAGATATAGAAAAACTATTTAATGAGGAGTTAGATGCTTTATTGCTTTTTGCGTTTATAATTGAAAATACAATTTCTAAAGCAAAAAGATTAAAACTTATAGAAGTTGTTCATTTGTTGAGAGAAATAACCAATATAGAGATGGATCTTCGTTTCGAAGCTGCTGCAGCAAATGAATTATATGAAAACACAAAAAATGACAAAGGATTTAATGTTCCTAAAATTTATTGGAATTTTACATCTAAAAAAATTTTAACGCTAGATAAAGTTGAAGGATTTTCAATAAGAGAATTTGAAAAACTTAAAGAGTATGGAGTTGATTTAAAAATTTTAGCAGAAAATTTAATTCAACATTTTTTAAAACAAGCTGTTAGAGATGGATTTTTTCACGGTGACATGCATCAAGGAAATCTTTTTGTAAATAAATCTGGAGATATTATTCCTGTAGATTTTGGAATTATGGGAAGATTAGATAAAAATAATAGAAAATTTTTAGCAGAAATATTATATGGATTTATTCAAAGAGATTATCAAAAAGTAGCTGAGGTTCATTTTCAAGCTGGTTTAGTTCCACAAAATGCTTCGAAAGATGAATTTGCGCAAGCTTTAAGGTCTGTGGGTGAGCCAATCTTTGGCCAATCAATTAAAGATATTTCGGGTGGCAATTTATTAGCACAACTGTTTGAAATAACAGAAAAATTTAATATGCCTACACAAACACCTTTATTAATTTTGCAAAAAACTATGGTCGTAGTGGAAGGTGTAGCTAGAAGACTAAATCCTGAAACTAATATTTGGGAAGTCTCAAGGCCTGTTTTAGAAAAATGGTTAAAAGACATTAAAAGTCCAAAAACCACAATTGATACTGCAATAAACACTTCAGCAGAAATTATTAAAAGAATACCTGAATTTCCAGATATTATGGATAAAGCTAATTATGCTTTACAATTAATGGCTGAGGGAAAGCTAAATTTAAGAGGGGTAAATAACAAAAGTTTAGAATTTGAGCAGATGAAATTAAAAAATTTTAGAAATAATTTGATAATCGGTTTTTTAGGTATTGTAATTTTTGGTTTATTAGTATTTTAATTAATCAATGACAATTAAAAATAAAAAAATTCTAATAGTAATTGGAGGAGGAATATCTGCCTATAAGGCACTTGATCTAATAAGATTATTAAAAAAAAATGATGTAAGTGTAAAAGTTATTCTCACCAAAAGCGGTAAAGAGTTTGTTACTCCATTGTCAATAACAACGCTAACAAAAAGCAAAACTTTTGAAGACATTTTTAACAAAGACACAGAAGCTGAAATTGATCACATAGCTCTATCTAGGTGGGCAGATTTGATTATTGTGCTCCCAGCAACTGCAAATTTTATGACTAAACTCAGTATTGGTAAAGCTGAAGATTTAGCTACTACAGTTTTGTTAGCTTCAAATAAAGATATTCTTTTAGTGCCTGCGATGAATGTAAGAATGTGGCTCCATAAAGCTACACAAAGAAATATAAAGATACTACAAGATTTTGGATATAATTTTATTGGACCTGAAAAAGGAGAAATGGCTTGTGGTGAATATGGTGATGGTAAAATGTCAAGTCCACGTCAAATTTTTTCTTATCTCAAAAATTATTTCAATCAAAAAGATTTAGTTAAAAATAAAAATTTTAAGGCTCTCGTAACAACAGGTCCAACAAGAGAATATTTGGATCCAGTAAGATATATTTCAAATGAATCTAGTGGTAAACAAGGATATGAATTAGCTTTGGCTTTAAAAAAGTTAGGCATAAAAACAAAACTAATTGCTGGACCATCAAATCTTAATTCATCAAATAATTTAGAGATTAAAAAGATTATTACTGCCAAAGAAATGATGAATGAAGTTAAAAAATCTTTGCCAGTTGACATAGCTATTTGTGCTGCAGCAGTTTCAGATTATAAGCCTTCTCTTAAAAGTAAAAATAAAATTAAAAAAACGCACTCAATTAAAAAAAATATTGAATTTGAGAAAAATCCTGACATACTTACTTTTTTAACTAAAAACAACAAGGCAAGACCTAAAATTGTAGTGGGCTTCTCAGCAGAAACTGAAAATCTTATTGAAAATTCAAAAAATAAAATAAAAGAAAAATATTGTGATTTAATTGTAGCGAATGATGTTTCAAAAAAAGATATAGGTTTTAATTCTGATTATAACAAAGTTACATTAATTGATAGTACTGGTAAAATTAAATCAATACCTAAAAATAAAAAAAGTTTTATAGCTAATAAAATTGCTAAAATTGTAGTAGATAAACTTTTATCTAATGATAAAAATATTAATTAAAAAACTGTCAAATGATGTCTTATTGCCTAAATACGAAACGGAAGGTTCGTCGGGTATGGATTTAGCTGCTCATGTCGAAAATGAAATTAAAATTTCTCCAGGAAAAACTGCAATTATTCCTACAGGACTAGCCCTGTCTATACCAAAAGGCTTTGAAATACAGATCAGACCAAGGTCTGGTTTGGCTGCAAAAAAAAAAATAAGTGTTTTAAATACTCCAGGCACAATTGACTCTGATTATAGAGGTGAAATTAAAGTAATTTTGATTAATCTTGGGGAAGAGACTTTTAAAATTGATAAGGGACTTCGTATTGCTCAAATGGTTGTTTGTCCAGTTACTCAAGCTTATCTTAAAGAAGTAGATAACTTAACTACAACTGACCGTGGAGAAGATGGTTTTGGATCTACTGGTATCAAATAACTCTTGAATGAAATTAAATTCTAATCATTTAAAAAGATTTGAAAAACAAATAATTTTAAAAAAAGTTGGAATATCTGGTCAAAAAAAAATTTTCTCAACAAAAGTTTTAATTATAGGTGTTGGAGGATTAGGGTGTCCATTATTAACATATCTTGCAGCTTCTGGTGTTGGAACTATTGGTATTTTAGATTTTGATAAAGTTGAGATTTCAAATTTAAGTAGACAAGTTTTATTTAGTTCTAATGATGTAGGAAAGTTTAAAGTAGATCAAGCAAAAAAAATGATTCAAAAAATAAATAAAAAGATTAAAGTCATCCCATTTAAACAAAAACTATCTAAAAAAAACATTAACATAATCTTTAAAAAATTTGATATAATTTGTGATGGCACCGACAATTATACTACAAGATATTTAATAAATGACTTTTGTTTAAAAAATAAAAAGATACTGATTTCGTCTGCTATAAATAAATTTGATGGTCAATTAATGAAATTTGATTTTAAAAAAAAAGGACCTTGCTATAGATGTTTTATGCCGGAAATTCCAGATTTAGAAAATAATTGTCAAACTGAAGGGATTTTTTCACCTGTGGCAGGTATTATGGGTTCATTACAAGCTAATGAAGTTTTAAAATCAATTTTAAAAACTAAAAATGATTTGACAAATCGCTTATTGGTTGTTGATGCTCTGAAAACTGAATTTAGAAAATCTAAAATATCTATTAACCCTGAGTGCAAAAATAAATGTTAAAATTAATTTTCTCTACCTTATTTATTTTATTTATCTTAACACCTAGTTTTTCACAAGACGAATATTTTTTAACTCTAAGAAACGAAAAAGTAAATTTACGACAAGGGCCTTCCTTTGATTATCCAATTAAAATTTTTTATAAAAAAAAATTTTTACCTGTTTTAGTTCAAGATAGATCAGATAATTTTAGAAAAATTAGAGATCATGAAAACAATACAGGTT
>MDTA01148709.1_pt1 | contig 11464 bp, 8 predicted proteins | sample 811151 | NCBI WGS metagenome assembly MDTA01 (sample SAMN05326648, study PRJNA326480) | marine metagenome | isolation source: seawater | place: Indian Ocean: South | collected 2010 | reverse complement strand
GTTCTACTTTCTTTAAGAATAATGACCCTCGTACTTCTGAGTTTGACCTTACCGGGAATGTAAAACGAACCTTGTTGAAGCCATAATTTATCCTTATGGAATTCTCGGCGTAGTCAGGCAGTAGCTCGATAGCAACTTTGCTTGCTAGCGACAATACCAAAAAACCATGCGCAACTGTTCCTCCAAATTTAGTCTCAATTTCTGCTCGGTGTTGGTTCACATGAATAAATTGATCGTCTCGTGTGATTCTTGCAAAATCGTTAATCATACTCTGATCAATAAGTATCCATGGTGATTTCCCAAAATGTGTACCCTCTTCGAGCTTAAACCGTTGAAAATTATCTTGAGTTGTATTCATAAGAATTTCTTTCTAATATTGCTTTGCGTGCAAAGCAATTCAAACATATGTTGTTTATTAGCGATATGAAACTTTATTAATAAATTCAAAAGATGTCATCCAGTAAGTTTACAAAGCTATAGTCGAGTATTTATAATGAAAGCATTTCATTCAAAAATTAATCCAACTTCACAGATTTTTCGGAAAAATGTTTCTGATAATCTTTCTCTTATAAAAAAGTTACGTGATCTTGAGGAAAGGACTACGAAAAAGTCAGAATTAAGGCGTGCAAGATTTGAAGAAAGAAACCAGTTATCACCGAGAAAAAGACTTGAGGCTTTGTTAGATCCGGGAATGCCATTTTTAGAAATGTTTAATATGGCAGGCTTCTTATCTGATGACGAAAATCCTGAAACTTCAATACCAGGAGCTAGCATAATTGCAGGCATTGGGTACGTAAGCTCTGTAAAGTGTTTTATCTGGGTGGATGATAGTGGGATTAATGCAGGAGCTCTGACTATTAAGTCAATTGAAAAAGGAATCGCCTGCTTAAAAATGGCAAAAAGGCAAAAGTTACCTTTAATACACCTTGTAGAAAGTGCTGGCGTAAACCTGATGGCTTACTCAGTTGAACTGTGGGCTTATGCTGGAAAACTTTTTTCAGGTCGTGCAGAATTAAGTGCATTAGGTATTCCAACTATTACCGTTTTACATGGTCCTTCCACAGCTGGCGGCGCCTATCAACCGGGTCTAAGCGATTACGTTATCGGCGTAAAAAATAACGGAATGGCTGCTTTAGCAGGAGCTGCTTTGGTGAAAGCAGCGACCGGAGAAATATCATCAGACTCCGATTTGGGAAGCTCAGAGATGCATTCAGAAATTACGGGATCTGTCGAGTATTTAGCTGAAGATGACGCTCATGGAATCGAAATAGCTCGCCAGGTTGTCGCTAATTTATCATGGAATGACTCACCTACAAAAAAGTATCAAAATTATAGCGAACCCGTATACCAAACCCATGAAATAATTGGAGTCGTTCCAACTGACTATAAAAAACCATATGACGTTAGAGAGGTTGTTGTGCGAATAGCAGATAAGTCAGATATACTTGAGTTTAAACCAAATTATGGTAAATCAACCGTTTGTATTCAGTCAGAAATTTTTGGTTATAAATGTGGAATAATTGGAAATAATGGGCCAATTGACCCTAACGGAGCTACTAAAGCAAGCCAATTCTTGCAACTATGCGATCAAGCGCATCGGCCTATCATATTTTTTAACAACACAACAGGCTTTATGGTTGGAAAAGAATATGAACATGCTGGAATGATCAAACATGGATCAAAAATGATTCAAGCAGTAACGAATGTTTCGGTTCCAAAAATTTCTTTCTACATTGGAGCAAGTTTTGGAGCAGGAAACTATGGAATGTGTGGATATGCTTTCAACCCAGACTTCCTATTCACTTGGCCTAATGCTCAAACAGGGGTGATGGGAGGTAAGCAAGCTGCGTTAACAATGAAGCAAGTCATGCTAAATTCGGCCAAGCGTCGAGGCAAGAAAATAAATTTTGAAGACCTTGATAATAAACTTGGCGAAGTCGCTAAACTTTTTGATGGACAATCAGATTCGTTTTTTACCTCTGGTAGGTTGCTTGACGACGGTATGATAGACCCTCGAGATACCAGAAAAATTATTGCTTTTTGTCTAGCGACGGCCATCGAGGCACGCAACAGAACGTTAAAACCAAATTCATTTGGCATTGCTAGGTTTTAGACTATGAACAACATTCAAGAGCAGTCATTTAAAACGATTAACATTGAATTAAATGACCACTGGGTTACAATTTGGTTAAACAGGCCTGAGGCAAGAAATGCACTTTCCCAGAAGATGATTGATGAACTTACAGAAGTATGCAAAACAATAGCATTGGACACTACGTTGAGAGGAGTTGCATTCAGGGGAATGGCAAACTGCTTCTGTTCTGGGGCTGATCTAAAAGAACTTAAAGAAAAATTCTATAAAAAAAATGCAGACCATCATCAGATCGTTGAAATGAGTATGCGTACCGCAGAACTTTTTAAAAGTATCCATAATTTGCCACAAATATCCGTGGCATTAGTTAATGGTCCTGCATTCGCAGGGGGATTTGGAATAGTGTCATGCGTAGATTTCGTGATTGCGACTCAAGACTCAAAGTTTTCGATATCTGAAACAAAAATTGGCTTAGTGCCAGCTCAAATAGCACCCTACATTATAGAAAAGATTGGGATTAGATTAGCAAAGAAATTAATGCTGACAGGTGTTCTTTTTGATGGAAGCCAGGCGTACCAGTATGGAGTCGTCGATGAGGTTTTAAAAACTGAGAAGCAACTTAATACTGCCTTTTTAAAATTGCGAGGGAGGCTCTGCCGGAATGCTCCGAATGCTACGGCCACTACAAAAGCCATAATAAATGTAATTAATCGTCTCAAACCACAAGAAAGAGCAAACTTTTTGGCAAACAAATTTGCTGATTGTCTGATTGATGATGAGGCTCAAGAAGGTATCAGTGCTTTTAGCGAAAAACGAACGCCAAATTGGGTCGATTAAAGCCATGAGAGATACAATTAAAAACTTCCGTTCTATTCTAGTAGCGAATCGAGGGGAAATAGCGGCAAGAATAATTCGAACAGCAAAAGTTTGCGGACTTAAAACTATTGCAATATATACAAGAGCAGATGAGACTAGTCCTCACGTAAATTTGGCCGATTTGTCTGTGTGCATTGGAGATGGTCCAATAATGGACTCCTATCTTTCGATCGAGAAGATAATTGATGTAGCAGTATCTACAAAAGCCGAAGCCATTCATCCCGGATATGGATTTCTTTCTGAAAATCCTGAGCTTTCTCGAGCCTGCCAAGAAAATAGTATTTTTTTTGTTGGTCCAAGTCCTGAGGTGATTGAAATTATGGGGAATAAAGCGGAAGCAAAGAAACTAGCAGCCGCTGCAGGAGTACCCTGTCTTCCTGGTTCTAGCCTAGCAAATGTGGGTAACAAGAGCGTCTCTAAAATAGCTAAAAGTTTGGGTTACCCCTTAATGATTAAGGCTGCAGCCGGTGGTGGTGGAAAAGGAATGCGACTAGTTAACCAGCCTGAGGATCTTGAAAATGCCTTAAATCGAGCGAAAACTGAGGCAAAAAATGTTTTTGCCTCAGAAGAGCTGATACTTGAAAGTGCTTTGAGGTCCCCACGTCATATTGAGATTCAAATTCTTGGCGATATTTATGGCTGCGTACTTCATCTTGGCGAAAGGGATTGTTCGATTCAAAGACGACATCAAAAAATAATCGAAGAGGCACCATGCCCAACCCTTAAACAGCACCTGCGTTCAAAAATGGGTGAGATGGCAATACGCTTAGCCCAGAAACTCAATTATTTTGGGGCTGGGACAGTTGAATTTTTGCTCGATGAAAAAGAAAATTTTTACTTTCTTGAGATGAATACGCGGCTTCAAGTGGAACATCCTGTTACCGAGCAAATAACAGGCCTTGACTTAGTTTATTTACAGCTTCTGGTTGCGGACAAACAGCGCCTACCGTTTAAGCAGGAAGAGGTAAAATTTAGTGGGCATGCAGTCGAAGCCCGGCTTTATGCCGAGGATCCAACCAACAAATTTTTACCTTCCACAGGATATTTACATGTTTACGATATTCCAGAATTTAAGGGTGTCAGAATTGACTCTGGAGCTATTAAAGGGCATCACGTCACGCCATTTTATGATTCGATGCTAGCAAAAGTGATAGGCCATGGAATAACACGAGATATCGCCATAAATAATTTAGTTTCCTCGTTAGAAAATTCGTCAATATCTGGTGTAGCCAATAATCGTGATTTCTTAATTGATATTTTGAACAAAAAGAAGTTTCGCGACGGGCTCGCAACGACCGCCTTCCTAGAGGAAATTTACTCGGATGGTTTCATACAGAGGACTACAACAATAGATGATTATGCTGTTGCAGCTTCGCTTATCTATAGAAAAAAAATGAACTATCATAAAAAAATGGTCCCTAATGTTCCAAGCGCACTTTTAGGATGGTCGAGTTCAGGCTATCTAAAAACAATGATAAAGATTGGATCCAGGGATATATTTAAAGATATACTCATCATTCAAAAAAATCTTACTGAGTATGAAACTCATATTGATGATGTGAAGATCGGCGTCTCATTTAAGGAGAATGAAATCAAACTCAGAGATTGTACGTATCAAATCGTATCTTTTTATAGCAAAGACCACACATACCAAGTTGTTACACCTTTAAAGACTATAATATTCGAAGAAAAGCTTCCGTCTGACACAATCATGCTCAAAAGGAATAAAGGCACCATATTTGCCCCGATGCACGGTATCGTAGTTGATGTATGCTGCAAAACTGGTGATTATGTTAAAACGGGAGACCGCCTGTTGATCTTGGAGGCAATGAAAATGCAACATGAATTAGTGGCTCCTTTCAACGGCACAATTCATAAAAATGTGATAGCTCTTGGAAGTCAGGTTAACGTTGATGATTTATTAATTGAACTCAAGCCTGACCAAAGTGCAAAATAAGAGTATACTTAGGTATGGCTGAAAAGTATTGTTATAGCTAAGATACAAGTCCCTACTCTTAACAATGAATGTAGGAAAAGTGATGGAGCAAGCGATTGATTTTTTGGAAGATAGTCGGCAATTATACAATTTACTGAAGGAAAAAAAAAATGAAGACTACCTACTTAAAACCCAATTCAAAAATTGGACTGTTAACGACGTTGTCGGTCATTTACATTTTTTCAATCATGCTGCTAATTTGAGCTTGATATCACCCAAAAAATTCGAGAATTTTTATACTCCAATTTCCGATGCGTTACGACTTGGTAAGAATATGCTCGAGATACACCGCTCATGGTTAGATGGCCTATCTGGAGTTGCTTTGCTCACTTCATGGTGGCAAAAAGTAGAACAAGTTACTGAGAACTATTATAAATGTAATCCAAAAACACGGATTGAGTGGGTTGGGCCAGAAATGAGTGCAAAATCAAGTATAAGTGCCCGACAAATGGAAACATGGGCACATGGCCAGGAAGTATTTGACGTTTTTGGAGAAACCCGGGTCGAGCACGATCGCATAAAAAATATTGTCCATTTGGGTGTGATCACTTTTAACTGGACCTTTACCAATCGAAATCTGAGCGTACCTGTTAAAGCGCCACATGTGCGCTTGAGAAGCCCTACCGGGTTAATTTGGTGCTGGAATGAAAAATCAGATATTTCTAAAATTGAAGGAACTGCCGTGGACTTTGCCAGAGTAGTCACTCAAACCAGAAATGTACTTGACACTAGACTTAAAACTACAGGAAAAATTGCAGCCCTTTGGCTTTCCTATGCCCAGTGTTTTGCAGGTCCTCCAGAAGATCCACCATTACCAAACACAAGATATCGAGTAAAAGCAATGAGAAATTAAAGTATACCTCACCTCATTAATGTTAAATATCCTGTGCTTTGCGCCTAAAGATTTGTTGAGAAAGCTTTGCATTCCATAAATACTGCGAAAAAGTATCGCTATCCGCCTGCCAATAGTATTTAACTTATCTTAATTGGACTAGTTCAATTAAATCCATTAAAAATGATTAAGTTTTGGTTAGAGAACTGCAAGTTAACTTTAAGACTGTATTTTCAGTTCTTTTGTGTTACAGATGGAAAAGGCTACTGAATAAATGAGGAAGGAGTTAAAATGAGATTTTTAGTTAAAGGAATTTTCAGCGGGCTAGTAAGTACTTGTGCGCTGTTTATTGCAGCACAAAGTTTTGCTGCAGGAGGAATATCTAGAGACGGGCAAGATGTAAGCTTCATGTATGATGATGGAGATTTTGTAAATGTGTCGCTTCGATCTGTTACGCCAAGCGTTACAGGAACAAGTTATACCCCTGCAGGAGGACCCGCAACCATAGGGGAGTCAGTTGGAGAAGAATATAGTACATATACCGTAAACTTAAGACAAGAAGTTGGCGAGAAAACTGCAATTGGTTTTCAGATAAGGCAACCAATTGGGGCAGACCTTTTGTATCCCGCAGGATCGGTTTTAGCAGGTACCTCGGTTGATTATGACTCCATGGCCGTATCGCTTCTCGGGTCGTACAATCAAAGCCCCCAACTCAGATTTGTTGGAGGGTTTACTTCACAATCTCAAAATGCATCGGTGGCAGTTCCTTTTCAAAGTTATACAGCAACGGCTGATAAAGACTCTGGCACGGGGTTTATCGTGGGTGCTTCTTATTCGATACCCGAAATAGCATTCAAAGTGTCGGGAACTTACTTCTCTGAAATATCTTCATCACATGCAACACTTGAAAACGGTTTGCTTCCGAGCACAACGGAAATCAATGCCCCTGTTGGCGTAAATCTAAATTTACAATCAGGCATAATGGAAGACACCATTGCCTTTGCATCTATGGTTACCCAAAACTGGGATACTTTTATACTAGACCCCGTTGGATGGAGAGCGAGTGCTGGTAGTGCATTGTACGATCCAGAAAGCAAAACAGTTTACACAGTTGGTGTCGGTAGAAAATTTTCTGATAAACTAGCGGGTTCAATTTCTTATACGTCAAACGCCGAAACAGACGGAACAGCAAGTGCACTGTCGCCAACTGATGGCTGGCAAGACATCTCACTAGGTATAAGATATTCACTAGATAACGTTGATATTGGAGTTGGAACCACTTTTAGGACATACACAAATGATGTCGCTACTACGCAAGAACTTGCTCCTGGTTTGCCAATAGCAAATTTCAGCGATAATTCTCTAACAGGAGTAGGGATAAGTCTGAAATATAAGTACTAGTACTAGTCTGAATAATTAAAACGAATGGCAAAGGAATATTTGCCATTCGTATTCCCTGATCACCAAAAAAATTTAGATTCAATCATTCTTTTCTCTTCGTAGAGTTGGGGCCTAATTAATTATGCTAATTAATAAATGAAATGTACAACCAGTGCAGCCGTATGGCGGAGAGACAGGGATTCGAACCCTGGAGACGGTTGCCCGCCTACACACTTTCCAGGCGTGCGCCTTCGACCACTCGGCCACCTCTCCGTTTATGTCAAGTTATAGTCAAAAAAAAAAAATACAAGATTAAGATGTTCGAATAGATAGGGGCATCAGGAAGAAAGCAATAATGAAACTCGTCGATTTTGTCTTCCTTTTTTTTCAATCTTGCCAAAAACTACTTTACCAATTTCTGATGTTCTATTCACGTGAGTACCACCACAAGGTTGTAAATCAATAGTTTCATTATCGTCTCCAATTCTGACTAACCTGACTTTACCTCCACCAATAGGAGGCTTCACACTCATAGTCTTAACCATTGATGGGTTTAGTGCCAGTTCATCATCTGAAATCCAGCTTATAGAAATGTTATAATCGTCTGAAATAAGTTTATTTAATTGCACCTCCAAATCTTCTTTGTTGGTCGGCGCCTCCGGCATATCAAAGTCAAGTCGGCCCTTAGTCGAAGTAATTTGACCTCCCGTTACCGGTAGTGGAATAATAACCGATAATAAATGTAGTGCTGTATGCATTCTCATATGCCGATACCTTTTTTCCCAATCAATCACTTGTTTACATAATGTGTTAGAATCTGGTAAATTCTCCGAATTTCTGGGCACCAAAATTACTTCACCATTTTCTCCTTTAATTGTGGTTTCTATCTGACACGTTTTTCCACTTCCCCAAATAATATGGCCGCTATCACCAGCCTGCCCGCCACTAGTTGGATAAAATATCGTCTTATCAAATACTAAACCACCCATCTCAGATACGGTCACCAATTTAGCCTCTGCAGACTTACGATAAGGATCCTCTCGAAAAAGCAATTCAACCATTTTATAGTTCTCAAATTTTAAATCGGTCTATTAGTGCAAGAATTTTAAACATTATTTTTCAGTTCTCCCAAATTCTTTATTGTCACATCTCTCTGCGCAAAAGGTATCTCAATGCCTTCTTCTTGGAAAGCCTTAACAATCTCAAAATTTAGATCTGACTTGATTGCTAGAACATACCCAACATCTTTCATAAAAGCTCTTATTTCAAAATTTAGAGAGTCAGAGCCAAAACCCATAAATACGACTGATGGCGCTGGTTTCTTTAATATCCGCGGGTGAACTTCTGCGAGATCGAGTAAAATTTTTTCAACCTTTCGAGGATCCGTTCCATAAGCAACTCCAATCGGCACCCTGACTCGACCCATTAAATTACTATGTGTATAATTTAAAACTGAACCTGATATTAATTCTGAATTTGGTACAATAACCGTTCCTCTGTCAAAAGTTTGAATTTGAGTTGACCTAACAGAGATCTTTCTCACTGTTCCAGAGAAGCCGGCTACTTCGATCCATTCGCCCTCCTTTATAGGTCTTTCGATCAGAAGTATTATTCCAGATACAAAATTTGAAACAATAGTTTGAAGTCCAAAACCTAAACCAACCGACAATGCACCGGCAACTATCGCCAAAGATGATAAATCCAACCCTGTTGATGAAATTGCCGCCATCGTCGCCAAAATTATTCCAGCGTAGCCTACACCTGAAACAATTGCATTCTTACCACCAGTATCAAATGAAGTGTTTGGTAGGATGCTTGTTTGTAATACTCTTTGAAACAAACGTGTTAGCCCATAACCGATAGCAAAAACTACTATAAGAGAAATAAGTCCTGGTAAGGTTAAGCGAGCAGAACCCAAGGGTAATCCTTCATTCAACCTTATCCAGACCTCGTATAGGTCCGAAAGTTCCGCCCCCCAAATCAAACCCACAATCGGAATATTTACTAAAATAATTAATAAAGCGATAAATATTGATGAGAGGGCTATTCTTTCTTTGTTTTCATCAATGGTAACATTTTCGTAACCAAAGAACGTCCCATTTAAAAACTCACGAAAAATAACAAAGAGTAAAATACTAATGGATGCCAAACCTAAAGTAAAAATACTGGGATATATTAATTTTTGCGCTGCATAAAAATATCCACTAATTGCAAGTATTGGCGCTACAACAGAAATCAATCGCAGCAAGTTTTTTGTAAACCTCAATAGGGAAAAGCTGTTTTTGTCGGTCTGCTCGTCATGCTTACTCTCTTTTATTTCAAATGAAGGATCCACAGTTCCAGTTAATTTGAACAAGAAAAAACCGGCCGCTCAAATAATTGGGAAGTTTAGCACTGCTTGTGTCTCCAAGGTCCAATTCTCCAAGGAAGCCAAGCTTTCCATCAAGATGTTTAAAGATAATATTACGCCCAATGCAAATACTAGCCTTGAGGCATAGATGACTTTTTCGTCATGAAATAAATTGACGCTCTCAAAAACCGAGTCAACAAAGAGTAAACTTTTAGATAGCCATTTTCCAGTAATTATTATAATAGCTATGGTGCTCATCGCATTCAAAAGTCCTGTTCCATGAAAACCAAATAACCCTGAAAATTTTAACATTTCTATAAGTATTAAAACGGAAGAGAATAGAATTGCGAAGCTTATGCCACTCAAACCCACCTTAATTGCCGGTACGAATTTAACAGAGGTTCTTTGTCCAAAACGTTCAACTGTATTAAACACAACACCTTTTAAATGAATAAAAAATCCAAGAAAAATAAGCGCTGTGAATAAAAGTATTAGTGGAAACTTTTGAACCAATAACTTCCTTTGAGTTTGACTACCAATAATTTCAAACGTTTCTCTTTTCATACGACCAAAGAAATCAAGAAACTCTCTGAATGCTGGCGACCAGAACGTAAAATCGAGTGGACTTGCACCAAAACTAAATAGCTTACGAGTTAGCCTTTCCCGCATTATTGCATTAATTTCGTCGATAAGAAAATCTGTTCTTTTTAACATTGCATTTGCAGCCAAAAATGGAACATTGGCCGCATCAATTAAAAGATTTAAACTTTTTCTCCTTTTTGAAATATTTAAACTCTCGATTTCTAAGTCGGAAGGAGGTGGTCCCAGAGCCTCTAATTCTTCTGAAAATTTTGAAATTTTCATCGAATTCAAAAGTTGCTCGGCATACACTTCCTTTCTCTGACTTGTAAGATCTGACAGTATTACTTTTAAAGCATCGTTAGACGCTTCGGCTTTAGCAATGACTTCGTCAGCACGAGACGCAAGCTGCTCCCATTTTAATATCAGGTCAGTTTTCTCTTCACCAAGAGCTTGCCCCATAGAGAAAGACAAAAACAAATATAAAACCCCTAAAATTAGACAACTAAGCAACTTTCTACGCATAAAATTACCTTTCAACATGTTAGTCCTGAGTTACTTTACACCATCACATCTGGAACTGGAAGTTCCAAGCCTTTCATCCATTTTGGAATAGGAAGACCCTCTTCCTTTAAAAATTTATAGTTAAATAATTTTGACTGATATCTCATCCCATGGTCGCATAAAATTGTAACTATCGTACTGCCTTTCCCCAAACTTTTAGCCATCTTGAGGGCACCTGCCATATTTATCCCTGCGGAAAGACCTACACACACGCCTTCTTTATAGAGTAACTCATAAATAGTATGTAGTGCTTCCGTATCAGAAATCTGGTATGAAAAATCAACTGAGAGCCCTTCTAAGTTTTTTGTTATTCGTCCTTGACCTATACCTTCAGAAATAGAGTTGCCGTCGGATTGCAATTTACCTTTGCTAAAGTAATTGTGTAGCGCTGATCCATACGGATCTGCTAGTCCAATTTTTATTTCTTTATTAAGTTTTTTTAGCCCGCTTGATACCCCCGAAAGAGTGCCCCCCGTACCAACTGCGCAGATAAAGCCATCAATTCGTCCCGAAGTTTGTTCGTATATCTCAGTTGCCGTGGTTTTTTCATGTGCTTGCTTGTTAGCAGTATTATCGAATTGATTAGCCCAAAAAGCTCCAAAGGGCAAAGTTATATTCAACTCTCTTGCCAATCGTTCAGAATAACGAATATAATTATTTTCATTTGAATAGGGCACAGCTGGAACCTGAATTAATCGTGCACCAGCATTTTTTAACGCATCCTTCTTTTCCTGACTTTGGGTTTCTGGAATTACTATTACTGTCGAGAACCCCATAGAAGACCCAACTAAAGTT
>MDTA01095686.1_pt1 | contig 11465 bp, 3 predicted proteins | sample 811151 | NCBI WGS metagenome assembly MDTA01 (sample SAMN05326648, study PRJNA326480) | marine metagenome | isolation source: seawater | place: Indian Ocean: South | collected 2010 | reverse complement strand
ATCGTACTGCAGTGAGTTGCTTGTGTAGGTCGGCACTTCCTTGTAGTATTGTAATTGACCTGTGCATCCTCCCGGGGGCGTAAGAGTATTGTTGGCATTATAATTCATGTTGTTTCTGCCAGGAGTTCCCGATCGTATTGCAAAGTTGTTATTACCTTTGACATCGAAGAATACAGATTTTGATGCATTGGGGAAATTTCTTTCAAGATTTGTTGTGCCAGATGCGGTTAATTGTGCGGCTGTGGGAGGTGCGGTGGCTCCTACCTGATCTCCCAGTCTCAACCATGTAACCAAGCTTGATGTTTTCGGCGCATAGGAGCTTGTGAGATTAACCACCTTACCACTACAGTATATTTTTGAAATATCCGCTGCAGTAAGAACATCACTGTAAATACTTACTTCATCTAAAGTAGAGCCAGTGATTACGGCATATCCACTTCCACCTCCGCTGCTACCACCCCATATAGCACCAATACGGCTATGACCGGGGATTTTATCTGTAACTGTGGGCATTGTGGCGGCCGGCTGTTGTGGTGACGTTCCCGCAGTAGAAAGAGACTGTGAAACCCCATTTAGGTAAAATGTCGGGCGGTTGTTGACAGAGCTACCATCATAAGTTACCGCAAGGTTTTGCCACGAATTAACTGATATCGCTGTCTGAATCGACCAATATCCATTATTCTGCCCAATGTGTCTAACTTCAAAATACGGTCTAAAATCAGTAGTGACACCCAAAGCGATTGTTGGCGCGCCATTGGGCATTGAGGCTGCATTAAAATCGTCTCCAATGGTTATCAAACCCCTTTGTTGACCATTGTTCTGGCTGTAGCTTCTATGTATCCAAAGCCCCATGGTGATACCATTCGGGAAATCAGTAGAAAATGCTCCCGATTTAATTAAGGATTCTGAGTTGTTGTCATTATTACCGCCCCATCCGAAAGATAAGCCCTTAGTGTTTGTCAAAGGTTTAGCAATTTCATATACTGGAGTAAGTGCGTTGTTTGTAATTCTAACTATTTGTTTCGGGTTTCTATTAACCTTGTGATATCCAGGAAGCTGGTTATATGTAGCACCTGCATCGCCATCTTTAACGTGCATTGAGTCACGACCAAATCTCGCGGTGTGGCGCGCCAAATGCGGGTGAAGTCCATAATCCTTTCCATGTATATCGAAAACTCTTGCTGTGGAAGGTGTGCCTCCAACTTTCTGTGATATGTTGCCTGAAGGACTTTGCCACGGTCTTATAACTCCCAAGTTTCTGAAGGCTAGAGCGTTGTATGGCGAATACTCGGCGCCTCTAAAGTCAAGGTAACCAAGAGTCATGGTCTCAATGCCGCCCGGGGCTGAGAATCGGTTGGATATAATTGTCCGGTTAACTGACTTCGTTAAGTATTCAGTGCTATAATCCTTTACAAATCTAAAGTGATTGTTTGATGTTCTGCGGGTGGACAACAATGTTCTCACATTTGTTGTACTATTAACTTCTTTTAGTTGTTTTGGTAGCGATGGTTGATTTTCTATAAATTGTCGAGGATTTGTATAAGTTCCAAAAGAATGTAAAACTTCGTAGTTGTGCCTAAAGTTACCGGGCACTGTTCTTTTATTTAACGGACTTATAATATTTATATTTCTAATGTTGACGGGACGCTTTGCAACCATGTCTCTGTAAAGCCAAGCTTTTGCATAAGGGATGTAGGGGTAGCCTTTTTGTCCCGCTTCAACTCTCAAAGATGGAGGCGGATAATCTGGTCCCACAATACCTATTGCACCGCTGGGTAACGGTCCGCCGGCAACAGTCCCAGGCTGACATGTTCCGAGCAATATACGCCACGCTTCAGGTCTTGTTTTAGGATCATCTGCACCTCTGTTGAGATCTACGTGGCGCGCTTGCAATCCACCGACAACAGCATCCGTGAAGGGGCTCTGGATTGGCTGCTCCATCATATCACCATAAACATCATTATGCAAGTTAGTGATAGTTATTCCAAGAGCCGCTTTATTTACAACAAATCTATTATATCCAGTTTTGTTTGAAGAACTAAAAATGTTAAATGGGAACGACAAAGTAGATTTAACTGTGCTATATCCTAAGCCGTCTTCCCAATCACGACCATGGTGGACTTTATATACTCTTCTTTCTTTCTTGTTGTAGTCTTTGGGAACAGAAGATGTTTTAAAGTTTTTAACTGGTACAACTTCTTTAGTAAACCCTAATAATACGTTTCTAGGTACAAATGCATTTCCGTCTCTGTTAACCGGCCCTGCGGGTCTAACTGCAGCCATTGTGTAGCCTATGTCTTTCGTTGGTGGGAAGTTGACTCCGCCTTTTATTACTTGTTTTTGTACATTTTTCGATTGATTTTCGCTAATATCAGCATTAGCAGAAATTTTATAAACCTTTCCGTAGTTTCTCAAACCATAGGGCTTATAATCGTAAATTACTAATTTTTCAGTTGCTACTTTTATTTTTTGGGAACTAGAAAAAGTTGGCGTTGAGTTTATAACTTTTCTGAAAATTTCTCTTTCTTGATCAATTGCTGGGTTTCCTGAAGATATTTCGGGAGCAGTTCTCTCGGCGCGCTTGAACCAATAATTTGGATGATGATTTGTTTTTCTGGGTGAAGAGGGCAGAACAGAGTGAGCTTCTGTCCAAGAATCAAGAGCTATCATGTCCTCAATAGCCGCAGCCGGCTCTGGTGCTGTAAGCTCTGAGTTGAAGTTATTTAGTTTAGTCTGGTATTTGTTTCTTTCAAGTACGTGACTCTCAACAACGTTTAAAATATCGTCAATAAACTCTGAAGATAACGGGACAAGTTGGGAGACAATTGAAGTCAACGAATCATCTAGCCATTTGTAGTAATTTATATATCTTTCTACATTGGCTACGCTGCTTACACGACGGAAGAATGAATTTCTTAGTTTCTCCATCTCCTTGTAGTCCATGCGATATTTGTTTACTGGAGATCCAATTACATTGTGAAAATCAGTAACACCAGCAAAGAAGTCTAGCATTTCTTCGGACACCGCATTATACAGACTCTTCTCTAGAGAATAAACATAGTTGGGTATAAATTCTTCTCTACGCATGTTGGGAAACAATACATCTTCATCTGAGAATATCTGAACTTGATCTGATGAAACTGATTGTTCTGGATCTATGAATTTGTATTTATTGATCCTCTTTTTGTCTACAACATCTTTTGAGGACGCTTCGAACCCAAAGCCATAGCCCGGGTACTGGTGACCTGAAATTCTACCTGCCCAGCCTGCATACTCTCCTTTTGAGCTTGCGGCTCCCGCTTCTTTGTAAATTGAGCCGGAAGTAAAATCTTGAACTACAAAGTTTCCGTTACTGTTTGAAGATGTTACATTGTTGAAGTTCCAGTGTAACGCTAAAGTATCTTTATTGAGTATATCTTGATGTAAACTACCAGAAGCTTTAACTGTTCTCGGTAATATTGACTCATAAGAACCAGAGATACCTATGTTTTCAAAGTCCAGTGCGTGCTGCTTGAGATTGCTGGTTTCAAGATACTTTGTCCAATAAGTTAGAGAGGAAACCAGCATATCACTTCTATTTTCAAGTGCGCCTATAATGTTTTCTCTTTTAGCCCCAACAAAAAGTCGCTTTGTTGCTTCGATAAAGTTTTGTCCACGTTTTTTGGGGATAGCTTGTCTGGCTGTAAACATGTTGAATGAATTTTCATTCGTAGGGTTGATTCCAGTAAAGACTATTTCATATCCGTGAGCACTACCGGTGGTTGTTAATCCAGCGTCCGTGCTTCTTCTACCCACACCATCTACGGGAACCATTCTGACTGAAAGGTTCCAAGGCTCGTTGTTGTAAACATCTAAAAACAATGAGCTTGTTAGATTAATATTAATTCTTCCGCCACTTCCATCCGGGATTTTAGACTCTAATTGGAAGTATGCATTCCGAGAACCTTCCCTTTCTTTTACTGCATATACATTAAAGTTGGCTACATCAGCAGATGCTGTGACCGTGTTAGTTCCTTTTCTGCTTTCTTCTGTGTTGAGCGCTGTTCTCATTCCAAAAATAGAACATTTGTTGAAATTTCTATTCCTGGAAAATGCAGAGACTCGGTGTTCGTAGAAGGGGAAAAGAGCGTTGACCTCGCAAGTAAATCCAAATGGATTTTGTTTGGAAGATCCGGCAATTGAGCCCGAGGTTGAATCCAGAGAAGCCTTATCTATTGACGAACTTTTTTGATAAATTACAGCGCCGGCATTTTCTCTTTTATTGAAATTAGCAAAACTATTCTTTATTAACTCTTGTCTCAGATTATCTCGTAATAAGAACTCTTCATTATTGCTGTTAATTGATAGTCTTAGAATATTTTCGTCTATATTGAAGCATCTTAAGACATTTTTTATGGATTCTTTGGTTCCCTTGTTTTTAAATATATTAGTTAAGTTATTGTAAAGATTGATATAAATTAGATTTTTTGTATTACTTAATTCTTGTTCAAAAATAGAGTCTTTGTCTCTATCTAAAAACTTCTCCATAACTGTCGAATCTATGAACAAATCAGGAGAATACAGACCTAAAGATTGGGGAAGGTGCTTGGAAAAAGATGCCGGCTTGTAAGATGAACTAATGTAGTTTAGTTGTCTTAGTTTTGGAATTTCAGATATTTGCAAGTACAGCTTGTCGAAGTATGCACCCATAATATGAGCAATATATGTCAAATCTGAGTTTTGTGTTTCTGAGTATTGATCTAGAATCCATCCGGGAACCAATGATAGCAAGGATGTATTGTTTCCATAGTCGTGAGCAGATCCAGTAAATTCAAGCTGCCTAGACAAGTTGATTAGTTTTGGGTTGTTTGCTCGGATAATTGGGTCTTTATATTCTCGAATTGCCGCATTGCTTAAGACAATAGCTGAGCCTGTTTGTCTTGCAGTAGAACTGTAGCCCTTCCAAAATCCGTTTGTGACGCGTCCGGCATAATCTAGAACTATTCTGTCTGTGTTGCTTTTTCCAGTTATACCTTCATTGAATTTATAGTAAACACCTAGTGTGGCATTAGAAACATCATTATTTGAGCCGCCGCGTACTTGTGTAAACCAATTTTCTCCAATTTGTTTTGCATTTCTGGCTACCTTCCAGAACCTAAATTCGTCCAACGAACCGCTTAGTTTTCCGGCGCCGGCTATCGCATCTGCGGACGCAACTGTTCTATTGCGAAGGGCGCCAATTCGCGCAACGAGGTTTCTTTCTCCAAGCGGATTAATTTTCGGCAACGTGACTTTCGAGCCGGCTCTCCCAGCAGTTGTGATATGGTCATTCAAAACACCGTTGACATAAAGTTTGATTTCACTGTTGCTTCCAGTATTTTGCATTGTAATAGCATAGTGATTCCAGGCGCCCATTTTAGACCAAACGCTTGTATTACCTAGAGAAGCTGAGTTGATATTATTTGCAGCGGCGCTTCCGGAAGCTACATGAACTACAAAAGGAGGTTTTGCGTTTCCTGCAGCATCAAACGCACCTGTCAATTCTACTCTAAATCTTCCGTACTTGGCGGCTCCAACAGCTTCTTGATTCCACAAATCAAATATGACTTGCTTCTTTGTTTTGTTTCTCCAATCTGGAATTGAGCCACTTTTAAACCAAAACTCTACTGTAACACCATCGTCGAAATTGCTTCTCAAATTTGATGTTCTTGTGCCTTTTCCATAGTCAGATGGCATGCCCGCAGTTTTGTAAATATCTTTATCGTAGATATTAGAATTATTGTAATTGTCGTTCTTGTCCGTTGGTACTAAATCTTTGAGTGCCAACGTTTTTGCTGACCCTGTTCCCGGGCCGCCTTTTAGATCAATGTATTCGCTGGTTGTGGGTATACCGTATCCAGATTTAACTGAACTTACGGCATAGCCAGATGATGCTAATTTGATGTATCCAGTAGAGCGCGGGTATCTTGTTTCCAGCAGGTGATTTTCTATATCTAAACATTCATTAAAAAATTTATTTATTTCTGCGTCTGAACCATCGTAAGGATAGAAATCTACAATTCTGTTCATGGCTGATTTGTAATATAAACGAGCGGAGCCATATCTGGCAAATTGGGAAGGATCTCCGTAGTCAATTTGAGGGATATATCTTTTCTGTTCTTCCTTAAGCTGCTCTAGATTCCTGGACGACTCTACACTCTCGAAAGCATCTTTCTGATTTGTATCGCTCTGGTAGTTCTGTGATTTGTCGCTAGCTTCAAAAAGTTTTTTAATGCTCATTCTTCTTCACTCTAAATTTAAATATATCTTCTTGCTCTTGCCAGGATTTCAATTCATCGTCGTAAAACGCAAACTTAACTCCATACTCATATCCCTGCTGTAGCAGCTTCATGTCTAAGTTAAAGTAATTTCCTGATACATCATACGACATCCCTGTTGCAAAATCAGATCCGGTATTGTGCGGGATCACTTCTAGATTATCTAATGTTCTCAAAACTCGATAAGAGGCACTGTGGATAGTTGTTGTCATCGGGGTCGAGTCTGCTTTTGTATAAACAGTTGGGCTCCAATATTTATTTCTTATATACAGATTAAACCTAGCATTTTGATTCGGCGCGTATTCATTTTGAAGATTAGTTACGTTCATGTAGTAAACTGGCTCTCTGGCATGATTCATTGGTGCTACAGTGTTTGCTGCTATAGCGCCTGTAAAGAATTGACCTAAGTTTTTACCGTGCCATACATCAAAAAGATTCTTAACTGTTCTTTTGTTTGACTGAGTGAGACAAATTGAAGCGGTATAGATGCCTTTACTGTACCAACCTCCCGTAACAACTGTTCTGATTTTTGATTTGCTCTTAGATTGCGGAAGGTGCAGACGCAGCGGGGTTCCATTTGGCTTCCCTGTATCACTTGAAGCTGAAAATAATTTGACGTATATTTTTCCTTTATTTATGCCTGGAATATTTTTGAGTCTACCTCTGACATAGTTGTATAAAAATATCGTGTTCATGTTTAGAGAGGCTGGTGCCGCAGAACTACTAAAGTTAAAGTCTCCGCGATCGTCTTTTTTGACTGAATTCCATCTTGCTTCTATGACTGGTCTTTTGAAGAAAAATTGTGATCCTCTCCCAAAAAACCTTTTAGTATAGTAAGAAGTTTTCGGGCCATTGTAGTTTTTAACCACATTTGGATCTCTTGAGGCTTGAGCTTTTGACGCTGACGCTTCATAACTTGATGACAGTCTAATTCCAACTCCATACTTTTTGTTCGTACCAGCCATCCACCGCTCGACAAGAGGGGTAATGTCTACCTGAAGATTTTCTAACCCAGTTGCAAAATTTTGAGTAAATGTCAGCCCAGTGCCCGAGGCGCCGTCGCGACCACCTTGAAGATAATCACCGCCAACGTTTCTCCAAGGACCTTTACCAGAACCACTGGTAACAGTTGATACAATTATCTTGGTGTCATCAGATAAAGTTGGATCCCTGTATGCTGCTCTGACAGCACCACCAGTCAAGTTTGTTATTCTAACATGCTTCCAGCGTTCTGCAGAGGCTTTGTTTGAACTAGCTCTAGAGCCTGAGACCGAGGCGCTACTAGAGATTACTGTCAGTCTAAATTTATTTGCGTATTGTGCGGCGCCAGTTAGCCCTGTGAGCGCTACTTCAACTTCATTGGTAGCGACAGATGGGGCTGAGCCTCCGCCGGCGTCTGTGAAGTAATAGGCGTACCTATTTCTTTGCGAATCGGCAATTACAACATACTTTCCTCTTAAATCTGCTGAAGTGTTTGTAACAAATTGCACATTTGATACTTCTGCATCTCCTATATCTCCTGCATTAACCCAATTCGATCCAGAGCCGTTTTTTGTTAGATCTCTGTAGTTTTCTAAATCCAGACCATTTCCTTCCTGCCAGCTGCGAGATATAGGCTGAATAACCATCTTAAAGTTTTTAGGCACAGTTTTTGAACTAGCTGCAGAATACAGCCTTATATAGAATTTAACACTGCCGCTCGATGGAAGTATCCCGGCGTTTCGATCTGCAGTCATCTGCGCAACTGGAAAGTTTATTAATATTCTTGATAGTTCTTGCGAGCCGGTGGCTTGCCTTCCGTAGATTGAATATACTTCTAAAATATCTGCAGCGCCAGCATTGGAGCCGGTGGCGCGGTTTCTTAAATTTGAATCGTACGTACTAACAATAGTATTATCAGAATTTGCACGATACTTTTTAATTGCCATTATTCAGATTTCCCTATGATATCGGTGGTTGGAAATTTTATTTCTACTATCGCATTCTTAGGAATAACAATTTCATCTCCACTTGGAGATAAATTAGAATTTATATTTATAGTAGCGCTGGAGTATCCCACACCGGTTTTGTTAAATACCTTAACTTTAGTTACGTCTAGCACGCCGGACACCTGTTTCAAATTAGAATATATATCACTAATTGAAAAAGACTCCCCAATAAAACTATTAGTAGAATAAACAGATGCTAGTTTGTTGATGCATTTATCTAATGTCTCAAACTTGTCGGCGCCAGATACTAGTTTTACTTTGAATTCTATTCCAAAATTTAAGATATAAGGATCAAGAATATCGATCGTATCATTGATCATTCTATATTGATTTAGCCAAGTTTTTAAATTCTTTTTTATGGAAGTATTTGTTTTCACTAGCTTTCCAAAAGAATCCTCAGATATTACGTATAAGTTTAAGTTTCTTTTTTGAGAATCTGCATCTCGTTGTGCTGAAACTCTCTTTATGGAGCCAAATTTTGCCGGCATTCTATAGCATAAGTTTTCATAGTCCGCTTGTGTGACGGCCCTGTTCTGGGTCGGGAAGGTGTCAAATATTCTTTGTTTTATTTCGCCAGATGTTGGGTTTGATACATCTCCCACTATTGGCTCTTCATTTTCTACTTCCAGTGATGTCTCAACTGTATCTAGCTGTGCTTGTGATAAGTTTGTACGATCAGCATATTCAAAAAACTTAGCACTTACTGTGTTTAATTGTCCAGTAGCAACATTCGAATTGGTTGGATTATTTGTTCTCAATACTATTCTCAGCGTAGTGTTTTCTGGAACAATTCCCAAACTCTCATTGTTTGACAATCTAGTTGGATCAAAAGTCAGGGATGTGGTGTAGGTTTTTCCAAAAACATCCATAGCGACAGATTGTGGATTTGCTATTATATCGCTGTCGCCAGTTTTGCCACTTCCGAATTGCAGGAAAACTCCCGCAGCTGTTCTTTCTACTACAAACTTTCTTGACACCAAATATGGTTTTAAGATTGATGGAACGTTGTCTTTCTTGTAATTTTTGTTTGCTAATTCTTTGTATATCATATCTTGAGCCAGATAATCAACCTCAAAATATTCATTACCTTGTGAATCGTGCACAGAGATTATCTCACTGACGTTTGATATTGATAACGGTACTCTTCTGAATCTTTGATAGTTTCCAACGTTAACCAGCTCTGTTGCAAACACACCCGAAACGACAGTCCCAAAAGCTTTTACTGCAAAGTAGGTTGGGGCGCCGGTCGTGCTATCCTCTCGACCAACCACAACGACGTTTTTGGGATCAGCAAAATCCACATTTTCTACCAAAGTAAAATTTAATCCCGAAGAAGTAGAAAATTGACTGCCCTTTTTCAATATTGGCATATAAGACATGTCCGGTCCGATACCAGTAGAAGACGCAGGAATTAATATGAAAAATGAAACCTTCCCGTATGTTGATGGTCGACCTTCATACTTGTATCCCAAAATTCTTCCGTGTCGAAGAACATTGTTGAATTGGTATGCGGTGTCCAAGAATGACTCATTAACATTATAATCCATATAAAAAGATAACTGATCCCCAACGTACGATACCGCATCAATCATTAGTGAAGCAAAAGAACCCTCGCTGAAGTCTTGGAAGGAGTCTGGATATAATCTTTCTGCTATTTGTAGCAAATCGTCTCTAATAGAGGAATAATCCCTGCTAGTATAGTCAATTGGCATTATTTTCTTTTGATTGTCGGCCATGTAAATTCCTCTTATTAAATAGTAATTTCTAATGTTTCTGCAACATTTAGCGCGGGTACAGTATAAACTATACGCATGGCAAGAACATTGGAATCTATAACTTCCGGACTTTGCTCAAAATCTACCCTTTCGATTACAATCAAGGGTAGGTATTTCTCGGCTTGTCTTTTTATTCTTTTTTCTATATTGACAAAAACAGTGGTTGAATAATTTGAAAATAAATAAGCAGATAATCCAACGCCATACTCTGGATCCATTACTCTTTCACCCGGGTTTGTGAGTACAAGCATTTTTAAATTTTGGTTTACCAAGGTTTTTAAATCCTTGATCATAGTAAACCCATCAATGCTATTGCGCGTGAGAGGTAATTTTACAGCCAACGAAGACATATCTTATTTCCTTCAATTAAATAGGTGTTTTAATTATTTTCATCACACATCTCACCTTTGGCGTTAAACGGATTAGATCTAACTTTACCTTTCTTATGCCAAGGAAGTAGACCTTTCGCCGGCGAAGGCATAAGTGAGGCTTTCAAGTTTTTGATAAAAATACTTACAGGATTCTTTCCGCGACCTAATAAATTATCTCCAGGACGATAAGATCTAGAATTGTAATAAGTTCTAAAAAGTGTCTTTATACGCGAGCGAGAATTTCTTAACAATATTCTATCCCATTTATCCCACTCTTCGACACCCCATGTTGCTGGTTGCCACCAGTGAGTCTGTCTATCGTAGTGGTGTGACCACCCTTCATTACCCGTTACACCACTTTGGCGCATGTCTGTTTGCACGTATTTTACCTCAATGTCGTCATCCGATGGAAATAACCATCTAAATGTCCACCATGGGGATGGAACATCGGCTCTTTCGTATGTTCTGGTAAATGATGTTCTATCAATATACGCCCTACTTCCAGGCTTACATTCTATACCTGGGTGGAAGCCGCCGGAAGCGTCGAGTTCACCGAAGGACTCACCGCCGCTGGCTGTACCTTTACCATCACTGCGTCTTCCAAGCCAATCGCTTCTTACATCTGGATCCGCATTAATGCCGTCAAACAAATCTAAAACAGCACGCAAAAGACCGGATGTTACAACTGGATATGTTTCGTCTCCCTCTCCCGGTGTAACTTCACCAATAGAAGAGAGGAACCCAATATCATTATACATTGCCAACATTGCTGTCGCCTTACGATAAGAGAAAATGTATTTAGTCATAAGCTGATACTTTGGATCATGCTTAAGATTAACCAACAAGCAGTGTAGAAGCTTGCTATTGGGCTGTAGTGTCCTGAATTGTCCGATGGGCAGATCAAGTGCATCAACTTCTACGGAGGTGATTAGATGGTTTGTTCCATTTTTACAGTAATAGAAGTTAAGTCCATATCTCACTCCCATATGTCCTTCGTAGCCGACCAATTCTCCATTGTCATTGAATTTTCTTTGT
>MDTA01132962.1_pt1 | contig 11466 bp, 12 predicted proteins | sample 811151 | NCBI WGS metagenome assembly MDTA01 (sample SAMN05326648, study PRJNA326480) | marine metagenome | isolation source: seawater | place: Indian Ocean: South | collected 2010 | reverse complement strand
TCATAATTTCTTTAAAATAATTTATACATTAAATATCTATGTCTTTTAATACTTTTGGAAAAATTTTTAGATTCACGACCTGGGGAGAGTCCCACGGACCAGCTATCGGGTGTGTAATTGATGGTTGTCCGCCAAATATACCCTTATCTGAGAAAGACATACAAAAGGATATGGATAGAAGGAGGCCCGGGCAGTCACGATTTACTACGCAAAGAAAAGAGTCTGATAAAGCTATCATTCTATCTGGAGTATTCGAAGGCAAAACAACGGGTACACCAATTTCGATTATTATTCATAATGAGGATAAAAGATCAAGAGATTACGAAACGATAAAAGATAAATTCAGACCAGGACATGCTGATTACACTTACTTTAAAAAATACGGGATTAGAGATTATAGAGGTGGTGGAAGGCAATCTGCTAGGGAGACAGCTTCAAGAGTAGCCGCTGGAGCAGTTGCAAAAATCGTTTTAAGAAAATTGGTTGGATCAAAATTTAATGTTATTGGTGCAGTCACTCAACTAGGCCTTATGTCTTGTGATAAATCAAACTGGAAGGATAGTGAAATTAGAAAAAATCCGTTCTTCTGTCCTGACAAAAAATCTGTAAAACTTTGGGAAAAATATCTTTTAGCTGTTAGAAAAGCAGGATCCTCTTGTGGAGCTATTATAGAATTAAGAGCAACTGGAGTGCCAGTAGGTTTAGGTGCACCCATATATTCAAAGCTAGATACTGATATAGCGGCTGCATTGATGAGTATAAATGCCGTTAAGGGTGTAAATATTGGGGTAGGTATGAACGCAGCTTTTTTAAGCGGAGAGGAAAACTCAGATGAAATGAGTAAAGGCTCTGGTAAAATTAAATTTAAATCTAATCAAGCTGGAGGAATTTTAGGAGGTATTTCCTCTGGCCAAAATATAGTCGCTTCTTTTGCAGTAAAACCAACATCCTCAATTTTAACAAGCAGAAATACAATTGATAAAAAAGGTAAAAATACAAAAATATCTGTAAAGGGTAGACACGATCCTTGTGTAGGTATTAGAGCTGTACCAATTGGAGAAGCGATGATTAATTGTGTGCTATTAGACCATTTTCTAATGCACAGAGCTCAATGTAGTTAGTTTGTAATCTTGTTTTTATTTTTTGCTAAAACTACTTTTGAATTTAATGTCTCTTCAACTTTATTTATAATTGATAAACTATCTAGTCCAGCAATTTCATACATTTTTTCAGGCGTATCTTGATCAATAAAAGTATCAGGCAGAAACATTGATCTAAATTTTAAACCAGTATCAAAAACTCCTCTATCAGATAATAGTTGCATTACGTGAGATCCAAAGCCTCCTATCGATCCCTCTTCAATTGTAATTAAAACTTCATGATTCGTTGCTACTTCCATTATCAATTTTTCATCCAATGGTTTTGCAAATCTAGCATCAATGATTGTGCATTCTATGCCTTTTAATAATAATTTTTCATATGCTTTTTTACACTCTTCTAACCGTGCACCAAAATTTAATAAAGCTACTTTTTTACCCTCTTTAATTATTCGCGCTTTTCCAATTTCTAAAATATCGTTTAAATGGGGTAATTGAACACCTAATCCATTACCTCTAGGATATCTAAAGGCTGAGGGTCTATCATTAATTTCAACTGAAGTATTTATCATTTTTACAAGCTCGGCTTCATCACTCGCAGCCATTACTATAAAATTAGGTAAAGTAGATAAATAAGTGATATCAAAAGAGCCAGCATGTGTAGGTCCATCTGCACCAACTAGTCCCGCTCGATCGATCGCAAATCTTACAGGTAAAGATTGTAAAGCAACATCATGGACTACTTGATCGTAAGCTCTTTGCAAAAATGTAGAGTAAATAGCTGCGTAAGGTTTATATCCCTCGGTTGCTAATCCTGCAGCGAAAGTTACTGCATGTTGCTCTGCTATTCCAACGTCAAATGTTCTATCTGGGAATTTTTTTTCAAATAAATTAAGACCAGTACCTGAAGGCATTGCACCAGTTATTCCTACTATTTTTGTATCTTGCTCTGCATGTTTAATTAATGTTTCTGCAAAAACTTTAGTAAAGGATGGAGTGTTCGATTTAGATTTAGATTGCTCTCCTGTCGAAATATTAAATTTGGAGACACCATGATATTTATCACCCGACTTCTCAGCTGGCTTATAACCTTTTCCTTTTTGAGTTCTAACATGTATAAGTACTGGACCTTGATGATTAGATCTTTTAACATTCTCAAATATTTGCACTAAATTTTCTACATCGTGTCCATCAATTGGTCCAATATAATAGAATCCAAGCTCACTAAATAACGTTCCGCCGGTCACCATATTTCTTAACATATCTTCAGCTTTTCCTGCTTTTTGACTAAATCTTTTTGAGAATGCTGAAATAATCATTTTAATTGTTTCTCTAAAATTAAAATATAGCTTTCCAGACAAAAGATTTGCTAGGTACTTACTCATAGCACCAACAGGTCTAGCTATTGACATGTCATTGTCATTTAAAATTACTATTAAGTTCGATCTTAATGCTCCTGCATTGTTCATTGCTTCATAAGCCATGCCGGCGCTCATTGCTCCGTCACCTATTACAGCTACAACGTTATTTTTATTATTAGAAAGTTTTTTAGCAACTGCCATACCTAGAGTAGAGGAAATAGATGTTGAACTGTGTGCTGCTCCAAAAGGATCATATTCACTTTCTGTTCGTTTTGTAAATCCTGATAACCCTCCACCTTTTCTCAAAGTTTTAATTCTATCTCTTCGTCCCGTTATGAGTTTATGAGGGTAACATTGATGACTTACATCCCAAACTAATTTATCTTTTGGGGTGTCAAAGACATAATGTAAAGCTATTGTGAGTTCCACAACTCCTAATCCAGCGCCAAGATGTCCTCCAGTTTCTGATACAACATCGATTAATTCTTCTCTTAGTTCATCTGAAATTTGTTTTAGATTATCCTTCTTAAATTTTTTTAAGTCTGATGGAAAGTTTATATTTTTAATTAATCTAGACATTAAAATTTTCTATTTAAAATAAAATCTATAGTTTTATTCAATTCTTCAGCATTTTTTCCATGTTTTTTTAATTTAAGCAATATTTTTCTTTTTAATTTATTTGCGTGCAAATAAGCTTTTTCTAAACCAATAAGATTTATAATTGTAGATTTACCTTTTTTTTTATCTTTTTTTATCGGCTTACCCACTAATCGTTTTGAGCCTTTTACATCCAAAATATCGTCAGCTAATTGAAAAAGTAAACCGATATCTTCACCGAGTTTACCTAAGAAAATTTTTTCTCTATTACTTTTATTTCCAATAATTGCAACTGATTGTAAGCAGAAACTAAACAATTTTCCAGTTTTCTTTTTTTGCATATTGATAATTTGAATTAGATCTTTTTTTTTATTCTCAAATTTTAAATCAAGTTCTTGTCCTCCTGCAATACCTGTATGACCTGAGCAAGAAGCTAAAGAGCTAATTATCTGACTTTTTTGGACAGGAGATAGCGAATTATTTTTTTCAGAAATAATTTCAAAAGCCAAAGTTAGTAATGAGTTTCCGGCCAAAACCGCAGTTGCTTCTCCAAATTTTTTATGAGTTGATAATTTACCACGCCTAAACTCATCATTATCCATACATGGAAGATCGTCATGAATAAGTGAGTAAGAATGTATACACTCAACTGCAGCACAAATATTAATTAATTTTTTTTCTCTAATTTTAAATAATTTGCCAGCATCTAGAATAAAAGTGGATCTAATTTTTTTTCCTCCCGCTATAACTCCATATTTCATTGGGTTAAGCAATAATGAATTCTTCTGTTTTTTTAAAAATCCTATTAAAAACTTGTCGATTTTTTTTGCGTTTAAATCCAGTTTTTTTTTAATCATTAATATTTTACTTATTCTTATTTGATATATCTTGTGATTTTTTTTTAAAAAGATTTTCTATATGTTTATTTAAATAAATCAATCTTTTGTAATCTTCTTCTGAGACATCTAAACCTAAATTTGTATTTTCTAGTTTTGTAAGTAACCTATTTATTGCCTCTTTTGCCTCTTTTAAAGATTTACTTTTAATTTCAGCTGGAATATTTTCATTTTTCATAAAAATTTATAATAATTACAAAATGAAAAACGTCTATTCAAATATATATACTTTTAACAAAAAGATACTAAAAAAAACTATTAAATACCTAAATGAAGGTAGTATAATTGGATTACCTACAGAAACTGTTTATGGGATAGCAGCAAATGCATACTCACAAAAAGCAGTTGTAAAGATATTTAAATTAAAATGAAGGCCGAAAAAAAATCCACTTATTATTCATTATCACAATATTAATGACTTAAAAGACGATGTGATTTTAAACAAGAACTTTATCAAACTATATAAAAAATTTTGTCCAGGACCAATAACTTTTATTTTAAAAAAAAATAAAAATTCTAAAGTTTGTACTAGAGCAACAGCAAACCTAAATACTGTTGCCATAAGATTTCCAAGTCATAAAGTTGTAAGAGCTATTCTAAATTATATAAATTTTCCTATCGCAATGCCAAGCGCAAACCTTTCCTCAGCTTTAAGTCCAATAAGTGCATATGATGTATTTGAGGATTTCAAAGATAAATTAAAACTCATAGTAAATGGAGGAAAGTCAAAAATTGGGATCGAGTCAACGGTAATTGATTTATCAGGAAAACCAAAAATACTGCGCCCAGGTATTATTGGGGCAAATGAAATTAGAAATGCTATAAAACTTGATCTATCAAAAAAAAGATCAAAACTTAGATCTCCAGGCATGTTAAAAAAACACTACTCTCCTGGTATACCAGTCATAATGAATAAAAAATCTTTTAATCCTGAACATGCGCAAATCGTTATTGGAAAAAAATATAAAATTAAAAAAAATTACTTTAATCTGAGTAAAAAAGGTGACTTGAAAGAGGCTGCATCTAATCTATATATGACGATGAGAAAAATTAAAAAACTAGGTTATAAAAAAATTTTTGTAACAACCGTACCGAATTTTGGACCGGGCATAGCAATTAATGATCGATTAAAGAGAGCTTCAAAGTAATGTTTATAAAACTGAAAAACTTGACGAAAATTTACAGTGGTTATTTGGCTGTTAACAACATAAATTTTCAAATTGAAAAAGATAAAACTATTGGACTACTAGGTCCTAATGGGTGTGGTAAAACAACATCTATTGGAATGATATTGGGTCTAGTAAGTCCCTCAAAAGGAGAAATTTTAATTGAGGATAGAAATATTAATTCTTTTAGTAGGGACGAGATTTTAAAAAGATTTAATTTTGCTTCACCATATGTTGAACTGCCAAAAAAGTTAACTGTAAAACAAAATCTTGAAATATATGGAAGACTTTACGGTATAAAAAATTTAACGGGAAGAATAAATGATTTATCTAGTGATCTAGATATAAAAGATTTTTTCAAAAGGAAAACAGGTGAACTATCATCGGGTCAAAAAAATAGAGTTTCTTTAGCTAAGTCCTTAATTAATAAACCAGAAATACTATTATTAGACGAACCTACTGCGAGCCTTGATCCTGATATAGGCGACTTTGTGAGAAGTTATATACAAGAATACAAAAATAAAAATAAAGTAACAATTCTACTAGCTTCTCATAACATGAGTGAAGTTGAAAGGTTATGTGACAGTGTGGTGATGATGAAAAAAGGAAAAATTGTTGATGAAGGAACCTGCGCTGAACTAATTAGAAAGCATGGAAGAGACAATTTAGAGGAGACATTTTTAAAGCTTGCGAGGAGCCAAGATGAATTTTAGTAAAATATATGCTCTTGGACTAAGACACTTATACCTGGTAAGCAATTCATTTCCGAGAATTTTAGATTTAATTTATTGGCCAACCGTTCAAATCTTTCTGTGGGGGTTTATATCAAAATTTTTTACTTTAAATTCAGACTATTATAGTAATACTGTAGGTATCATACTGACAGCTGCTATCCTGTATGATTTTTTATTTCGAGCAAGCATTAGCTTCAACATGATGTTTCTAGAAGAAATTTGGAGCAGGAACTTCACAAATTTATTTATAGCTCCAATAAAGATTAGCGAAATAATAACCTCTTTAACATTGACTGCAATTATAAGAACCTTAATTGGATTGGTCCCAGCAGTTTTAATTTCAATACCATTGTTTGGAGTTTCTATTTTAAAGCTTGGTCTACCATTGTTATTTTTACTTATTGGGCTTTATTTGTTTGGTATTAGCTTAGGTTTATTTGTGACCTCAGGACTATTAAGGTTTGGCCCTTCTTTTGAAAATATTGCTTGGGCTAGCTTATTTTTTTTGGCGCCACTAGGATGCATTTATTACCCAATCGAAATTTTACCAAATATACTACAAATTATTGCAAAAGGATTACCGCTTGTGCATATATTTGAAGAAATGAGAAGTATTTTGATGAATAACTCTGTCAATTATATCAATATTTTTATATCTATTTTAATATCCTTATTTTATTTCTTTTTAGGTGTTATTGTTTTTTATATTTCATTTTTTGGAGCAAAAAAAAGAGGAACTTTAATTAATATGGGTGAATAATTATGCACAAACAAATTGAACAAATAAAGAAAAATGAGGGGAAACCTAAAATTTTAAAAAATGTTTTTAACAAAAAAGAAATTGATCAATTCTTTAATCTATACGAAGAGCTCCCTACTACAGTACATAATAAAAAACAAAATGTTATCAAAAAAAGATGGCTATCTGATTATGGGAAAGAACTAGAAGAATTATTTTACAAAAAGTTAAGTAATGAAATCGGAGAATTTAATTATGATAATTTAAAATCTGAAGATGGAAAGGATATTCTTGGATTGTTTCAAGAAAGTTATAATCCAATTGGACTTCATATTGACGGGGGTTTTAATTTAGATGATGTAATTTATAAACAAAGCTTAATACCACTCACTCCAGTAGGTAGTACTGTAATTTTTAAAAATAGATTTTATGGGCAATCAACAAATTTCACAATTGATAAAAAAGAGCTAGAATTAAAAAAGTTAAATTATGGTCAAAATAAAAGATCTTCTGAACATTTAAATTTATTTGGATCAAAACCTTTTGATAAAACTATGCACGAAAATTATCTCAAGCATGAACAAATCGAAAATTTAGCAGGCTTGGAAGTGGAGTTAATATATGAATGGGAAGTTGGTTCAATGTTAATTTTTGATAGAACAAATCTTCATTGTTCATCGTCTGTTATTGATGGAAAGAAAATTGGTCTTACTACTTTTACTAAAAAGTAACTTCGAAATATGTTTAAAAATAGATTTTTGAAAATAATTAGAAGTTTAATTAAACTTATTCTGCCCTATATTTCTAATTTACTTTTGGTATTAAGAATTAATAGAAGAACGATCAATTATCTTAACGAGAAAAGTTATTTTAGTAATAATTTACAAAATTTCACAAAAATTGTAGAAGAGCAACTTGGTAAAAAAAAAATTATCGCTTTAGATATTGGTGCGCAGGGAGGATTTAATTCTGATAACTTTTTTTCGAAAAAATATACTAAATATTTCCAAGATATTTTATTTGAGCCAATAGGAACTGAAGCAAAAAAAATTTTTGGCAGCAAAAAAGTGATTAATAAAGGTCTATGGAGCAGCAAAGGAACCAAAAAATTATATATTTTAGAGAATAGACTCGGAAGCTCCTCAATGTATAAACCAGATATAGAAAATTTTGATTTACATAATTTAAGAAAAGATGAATATAAGAATTATGAAGTAACTAAAATTTTAGATGTTGAATGTGATAGATTAGATGATTCATTAAAAGAATTAGACATTTCAAATATAGATTATTTAAAAATTGATACTCAAGGGGCAGAATTTGAAATCATCAAAGGTATAGGTGATTACCGGCCATTATTAATAAAAATAGAATTACATGTTTTTTCGATGTACAAAAACGTGCCTGATTGGTCCAAAGTATTAAATTTGATGAGTGAATTAAATTATGTAGCTATAGACTGGAAAGGAATTGGAAAACATAACTCTAGAATACCTGCGGAAACAGAAATGATTTTTATACCTAATTTTAATAACGAAAAAGGAAAAGATTTAATTCTAAAAAATAAAGAAAAACTTATAAGTTTATTGCTAATATTTGGACAAATAAATATTTTGAAAGTTATAATGAAAAAATTGAAAATTGAAAATAGAGCAATAGAGGATTTAGAAGATTTTTATTTTTACTAATGGCTATATACGATTGTTTTCAATACTTTAACGAGGATCATGTTGTAGATCTAAGGCTAAACATTTTAGATAAGTATGTTGACTATTTTGTCATCTCAGAGTCAACTAGAACTCATCAAGGAAAAAAAAAGAATATAAATTTTAATATTGAAAATTTCCCTAAATTCAAAAGTAAAATTAAATTTATAGTTGCTGATTATGATGAAGAAATAAGGTTTAAGAAACATATTGGTGGTGAATCGCCAATTGAACAACACCAGAGAAATTCTTTAATTAAAGGTATAGAAGACGCAGAACCAGATGATTTAATAATTCTATCTGACTCAGATGAAATTCCAGATATGGATAAAATCCAAGATATTAATGATAATTCAAAATATATAGCATTTTCACAGAAAATGTTTATGTATAAATTAAATTTACAAAATATCGATGAAAGTAATTGGATTGGTTCGAAAATATGTAAAAAAAAGCATATAACTTCGATGCAAAAACTTAGAAATTTGAAATTTAAAAACTATCCTTTTTGGAGATTTGATAAAAAAAACCTGCAGACTATAAATGGAGGATGGCATTTTTCTTTTTTACAAACTCCTAAACAAATAATTAATAAAATTAAATCTTATTCCCACGGTGAATTTGATAATAACGAAATAAGCGAAAATAAAATTGAGGAGAAAATTTTAAAAAACCAGGATATTTTTAATCGTGGACATTCCCTCAAAAAAATTGATATAGATAATACCTACCCTGAATATATTTTAAAAAATAAAACAAAGTTGTCAAAATGGATTTTGTAGGTGGTGCGCCGGATAGGAGTCGAACCCATAACCTCCGGAGCCGAAATCCGGCGCTCTATCCAGTTGAAGCTACCGGCGCATAATTACCACATTAATATAATTTATGAATAACTCAATTGAATTTTTAATACAAAAATCAGAAATCGGTCTTAGGATTGATATATTTTTATCTAATAAAATTAAAAAATACACAAGGTCATACATAAAAAGACTAATAAAAAATAATCAAGTCAAGATTAATCAAAAATTAATCACTCAACCTTCAATTAAACTAAAAGAAAAAGATGTTGTTAATTTAGTAAAATTTGAGAAAAAGGAAACAATGTTAACCCCAAAAAAAATTAAGTTGAATATAGTGTACGAGGACTCTGATTTACTTATAATTAATAAACCAAAGGGGATGGTAGTGCATCCTGGGGCAGGAAACTACCAAAATACTCTGGCTAATGCATTAGCTCATAAATATAAAGATAATTTGTCAAATATAAATGGGAAATTAAGACCAGGTATAGTTCATAGGATTGATAAAGATACTAGTGGTTTATTGGTCGTCGCTAAAAATAACTCATCTCATGCAATTTTAGGCTCACAATTTAGTGATCACTCTATCAAAAGAAAATATCTTTGTTTAATTTGGGGAATATTAAGACCACTAAAAGGTAGAATTCAAACCTTAATTGCTAGAGATAAACGAAATAGAAAACTTATGACAATAAGTGAAATAAAAGGCAAAAAAGCAATTACTAATTACAAAACTATAAAGGTTTTCTCAGGTAAAAATATTCCTAAAATTAGTTTTGTGGAGTGCAGTTTAGAAACTGGAAGGACTCACCAAATCAGGGTTCACTTTAAATATAAAGGAACATCGCTTATCGGAGATAAAAAGTATGGAAAGAAAAATTATCAATTTAAAAATATTGATCAGGAGTTACTTACTAAAATTAAAAATTTTGATGGGCAAGCATTACATGCCAAAAGCTTGGAATTTATTCATCCATCTCAAAAAAAATGGATCAGTTTCGACTCAATTCCTCCAACCGACTTTAAAAAAATGTTAGATTTACTTAAAAAATTAAGTAGTTGAATTTTAAAATGAAATATATATGTCTTCATTATGAATAAAAGTTATCAGATAAGTAATTTACCAGTTCCATCATCCGGTGGTATCTCTGTCTACCTTGCGCAAATAAAAAAGTTCCCAATGCTAGATGCAGAGGAAGAGTACATGCTTGCAAAAAATTGGAGGGAAAACGGTAATTTGCAATCAGCTCATAAGTTGGTGACTAGTCACTTAAGGTTGGTAGCAAAAATTGCAATGGGTTACAGAGGATATGGGTTGCCAGTAAATGAATTAATATCTGAAGGAAATCTTGGATTAATGCAAGCAGTAAAAAAATTTGATCCAGACAAAGGATTTAGACTTGCTACATATGCTATGTGGTGGATTAAGGCTGCAATTCAAGAATATGTTCTAAGATCATGGAGTTTAGTAAAAATGGGAACAACAACTGCTCAAAAAAAATTATTTTTTAATTTAAAAAAATTAAAAAATCAAATAGCTCCAGGTCAAGACGGTGATTTAAAAGATCATCAAGTGGAGGAAATTTCTAAAAGATTGGATGTGGATTCTAAAGAGGTCATAAATATGAACAGAAGAATGATGGGTCAAGAAAAATCTTTAAATGATCCAATTAAAAATAATGAAGCAGATGAGTGGCAAGACTGGTTAGTTGATGATAGTTTAGACCAAGAACTTATAATTTCTCAAAAGCAGGAGTACGATGATAAAAAAGAGCTACTCTATAGCGCTATGAAAATTCTTAATGAAAGGGAGAAAGAAATAATAAATGCACGTAGATTATCTGAAAACCCTGTTACACTTGATGAATTAAGTAAAAAATACAAAATTAGTCGCGAGAGAATTAGACAAATAGAAACTAAAGCTTTCGAAAAATTACAAAAATCAATGATTAACGCATCTAAATCAAAAAATTTACTGCCTGCAAATTAATTATTAAAAGTATCTTCAATTAGAATAGTGTCATCCCTCTCAGGGCTTGTAGAAATACTTGAAACTTTTGCTCCGATGAAATCTTCAAGAGCGTATATATATTTTTTCGCATTTTCTGGTAAATCTTGTATATTTTTAATCCCTCGAGTTTTTGTTTTCCATCCTGGAAATATTTTATAAACTGGCTGAATATTAAATTGATCTTCTGATGCAGCTGGCAAATAATCTATTTTTTTTCCATTCAAAATATATTGAATACACATTTTAATTTCATCTAATTCATCTAAAACGTCTAGTTTAGTTAATGCAATTCCATTAATTCCAGAAATTTTAATAGTTTGTCTTACTAAAACTCCATCGAACCATCCACATCTTCT
>MDTA01170147.1_pt1 | contig 11467 bp, 13 predicted proteins | sample 811151 | NCBI WGS metagenome assembly MDTA01 (sample SAMN05326648, study PRJNA326480) | marine metagenome | isolation source: seawater | place: Indian Ocean: South | collected 2010 | reverse complement strand
TCTAGAATTGATGAAGAATCAATAAAATTAGGATTAATTATTCGTCCATTATATCATATTTGTGTTTTATCCCCTGCATTAATAATTACAAAATCACAAATCGATACACTTGTTGAAAAATTATATACTGCAATTCAAAATTCTCTTAAACAACTTGAGGTAGAAGGTCTTTGGAAAGACTAATACTGCATAATGTTTTCAGCAATTAAAAACTATGCAGATTTTAGCACTGTAAATTCTAGCATTAAATATTTATCAGTAGTTGCTTTTTTTACTGGAGTTGTTTTAGGATATTTTTTTACGATTATAGTAATTTTACAAAAATATGCAGGCTATTCTGAGTTTACAATTGGAATTGTTGCTTCTTGTTTTTCTTTTGGATTAATGTCTGCTGGTTTTGTAGTCACCAAAGTACTTAATAAGCTCGGTTTGTTTTCAACTTTAATATCATCTGTTTCTTTGCAAACCTTGTGTATAATTTCGATGTTTGCATATTTTAATCCAATTAATTTTGCAATTTGTCATTTTATTATGGGTCTTATGGGAGGAATGAATTGGATGACTATGGATGCTTGGGCAAATATAGTTTCTAATAATAAAAATAGAGGAAAGGCTATCGGCTTATATAATTCTGCAATTTCTATAGGATTTGGTGTTGGCCCCTTAATTGTAGCTTTTTATGGAAGTGCTGGAAATTTACCAATTATAATTTGTTTGTTATTAATGACTCTAAGAATTTTTTCTATAATTTTAATTAAAAAACATATTAATGAGGTAGAAATACCGAGTCATAATAATAAAATAAAATTTTCTTATATTCTGCTAAGTCCTTTTATTTTTATTGCTATATTTGTTGCTGGCATAAATGACTCTTCTTTTGGTGCTCTTTTTCCTGCCTTTATGATAAATGAATTTTTTTCAGACAGACAAATTGGTTTATATTTTTTCTTAGGAGCGTTTGTAGGCGTGCTAACACAACCATTAGTGGGAGCTTTATCTGATAAAATAGATAAAAGGAAATTTATATTTATTCTTCTATTTGGTAATATTATATGGCCAATTTTATTACTAAAAATATTTGATTTGAATATATCCGTTTATTTATCAGTAATAATATGGGGATGCTCCAGCATTAGTCTATACACTGTTACATTGGCCTATTTAGGCGAAAGATTCGATATCAAACAAATAGCTATTGTTACTTCAGTTTTTATAATAATCTACGAACTAGGTGAGTTTATTGGTCCAATATCAGTAGGTTTGGTTATGGATCAAATTGGCAATAAAGGATTTATTTATAGTCTATTAATTTTTACTAGTTTTAGTATTATAATCGGGTTTATTCGATCGTTTTTAAAAAATGAAAATAAAAATTATTAAAGCAAAAAAAGGAAATGTTAAAGAAGTGGGATTTCTTTTTGATTTGTACAGACAGTTTTATAAATATAAACCTGAACTAAAAAAATCAACCAAATATATTAAAGAAAGAATATCAAAAAAAGAGTCTACTATTTTTTTATGTTACTGTGAAAATGTTCCTGCTGGTTTTGTTCAGCTTTATGAAACATTCGACTCTCTAAATGTTAACAAGAAATTAGTTTTATATGATTTATATGTAAAGAAAGAATTTAGAAAAAATGGAATAGGTAAATCCTTAATGAATGTAGCTAAGAAATTTGGGCATAAAAAAAAGATAAAATTAATAGAATTATCAACTGCTATAAAAAACAAGAAAGCTCAATCATTATACGAATCTCTTGAATATAAACGAGATAAGGAATATTATAGTTATTATCTTGAATTATAAATATTATGGAAACTGTTAAATTCAAAGAAATGAAAGATGGCGACAAAGAAGATTATGAACTTCTCGCTAAATTTGAAGATAAATATATTGAAGGTACTGCAGATAGAGTTATTCGAATTTTAAAAGGATTAGATTCCTCTTTGGGAGGTTATCAAATTTCTAGACTCGAACACTCATTACAAACTGCTTCAAGAGCTTTAAGAGATAAAGCGGATGAAGAAACTATTGTTGCCGCTTTGTTGCATGACATTGGTGATGAAATAGCCCCATTAAACCATTCAGAAATATCAGCAGCAGTATTAAAACCATTTGTTTCAGAAAAAACTCATTGGATTGTTCAAAAGCACGGACTTTTTCAATCTTATTATTATAATCACCACTATGGACAAGACAGAAATTTAAGAAATAAATTTAAAGGTCATCCCTTTTATGAAGATACTTTGAACTTTTGTTCCAAATGGGATCAAAATTCATTTGACCCTAACTATGAAACTATTCCATTAAAAGATTTTATTCCAATGGTCTATAGAATTTTTAAACGAGAACCCCATAAACATGTCTACTTAGGCTTGTAATTTATTTTTTTAATTTTCCTAACAAGCTTAAATTACCTGGTTTGAACTGATCTTTATTACTATCTATAAATTCTTGTATTAGTTTTCTTTTAGAGTCTTCAAACTCAGTAACTTTTCTAGTGCTTAGATCCACATATAAAGAACAAACTTCCGTTGTTGCTGCTAAATATTTTTCTGACTTATGAATCATTTCAAGTTTATAAACAATTCGCTTCTTATCAAAATCAATAAAAAGTAAATTCATATCAACCTCGTCACCTACCTTAACTTCCATGTCATATGTTGTATGAGATTCCACTGCAAATGTTGTTCTTTTTTCAATTTTAGCTGAGTCCTCTCCTATGTTAAACTTTTGAAGAAGTACTTCCCATGATGCATCAAACAAATGAATGTAAAATGCTAGATTCATATGCCCATTGTAATCAGTCCACTCTGATTTAACTCTTCCTGTTTTTAAAAATATAGACACTTGTTAATTTCCTAATTCTGAGATACATTATTTTTAATTAAAAATGAATAATGAAGTTATTATAAGTTGTGCAGTTACTGGATCTGGAGATACTGCTAAAAAACACCCTAATTTACCAATAACCCCAAAACAAATTGCTGATGCAGCAATTGAAGCTGCAAAATCTGGCGCTGCAGTTGCTCATATTCACGTTAGAGAGCCAGACGGTAAGCCAAGTAGAAATCTTGAATACTATAAAGAAGCTGCTGATAGAATTAGGTCATCAGGTACTGATGTTATATTAAACTTTACCACAGGTATGGGTGGAGATTTTGAAGTTGGCGAAGGTAAAGATCCATTAAACCCTATTGGACCTAATACAGATATGATTCATGCTCTAGATAGACTTGAACATGTAGAACAGTTACTCCCTGAAATTTGCACTTTAGACTGTGGGTCATTAAATTTTGGCGATAGTAACATGACTTTTATTCATACACCTGTTCAATTAAGAGCTGCTGCAAAAAAAATGCAGGAATTAGGTGTAAAACCAGAAATGGAAGCATTTGAAATGGGCCACTTATGGTTTGCAAACCAACTATATAACGAAGGTTTGGTTGATGATCCTCCTTTGTACCAAATATGTTTGGGAATACCTTGGGGTTCACCAGCAACAACAAGTGCTATGAAAGTAATGGCGGATATGATTCCTACCGAAGGCGTTTGGGCTGGATTTGGTATAGGTAGACACCAAATGCCAATGGTAGCTCAAGCAGTTATATTAGGTGGAAATGTAAGGGTTGGATTAGAAGATAATTTATATTTGGAAAAAGGAGTATTTGCATCAAATGGGCAGTTGGTAGAAAAAGCGGCTCGAATAGTAAGTGATCTAGGTGCTAAAATTTTAAGTCCTGAAGATACGAGAAAAAAACTAAAATTAAAAAAACATCATTAACTATAAATAGTGAAAGCTGAATTTAAAAATATAGCTATAATTGGATCAGGCGTCATTGGTGCAGGTTGGATAATAAGACTTTTATACAATAAAAAAAAAATTTTTGTTTATGATCCAAGCATAAATCAAAAAAAATATTTAATATCAGAAATAAAAAGGACAAATTTATTTTTAAAGAAAATTTATAAAAAAACCTACAATTTAAATAAACAATTATTTTTTTGTAAAACAATTAAAGAAGCCGTAATAAATGCTGATTTAATTCAAGAAAATACACCTGAAAATTTAAATATTAAAATTAAAATTATAAAAGAAATTAGCACATTTGCTAAACCCAATAGTATAATTGCATCTAGTTCATCTGGATTATTACCTTCAAAAATACAAAGCAAATGTTTGTATCCAGAAAGACTAATTATTGCGCACCCTTTTAATCCCGTATATTTACTTCCGCTTGTTGAGCTGGTAGGTGGAAATAAAACTAAAAAAAAATATATAGATCAGGCTAGGCATTTTTATAAAAATATTGGAATGCATGCATTAGTTTTAAAAAAAGAATTACCTGGTTATTTATCTGATAGATTACAAGAGTCTATGTGGCGAGAATCATTACATATAATAAATGAAAACTATGCTTCAACCAAAGATTTGGATGAGGCAATAATCTATGGACCTGGATTGAGATGGGCTTTAATGGGAACATTTCTAACTTTTCATCTTGCAGGAGGAAAAATGGGAATGGCACATATGTTAGAGCAGTTTGGTCCTGCCTTAAAACTACCCTGGACCAAATTAAAGGCCCCTCCTCTAACTAAGAATCTAAGTAATAAAATAATATCTGGCACTAAAAAACAATCTAAAAATTTATCAATAAAGAAACTTGCTAACTTAAGGGATAATTTTTTAATTGATCTTTTAAAATTAAGAAAAAAATATAAAATAATAGAATGAGCCATTTATCTAGTTATATTTCTTTAAAAGAATATATTCCTTCAGGATCTCCAGAAATTCATCATTTTGAAAAAAAATCAAAAGAAATCAAAATAGAGAAAGATAATCAAGTTGTGGTAGAAAATTTATGGATTTCAGTTGATCCTTATATGAGAGCAAGAATGACGGAGAAAAAGAATTACAAAGCTCCATATAAATTAGGAGAACCGATGGAAGGTGCCTGTATTGGCAAAATTATTGAAAGTAATTCAAATGATTTCTCAATTGGTGAAATAGTATCTAGTCAATATGGATGGCGCGATAAATATTTATGTAACTCAAATAGTTTAAAAAAAATTAATAGTGAAAATATACCTCTTGAAAAATATTTGGGTCCTCTTGGTATGACTGGTCATACTGCTTATATTGGATTATTTAAAATTGGAAATTTGAAAAAAGGACAAACAGTTTTAGTTTCATCAGCTGCTGGAAGTGTGGGGTCAACTGTATGTCAAATTGCCAAAATATTAGGATGCACGGTAATAGCAAGTACAGGAAGTGATGAAAAAGTTGATTGGTTAAAAAATGAACTAAAAGTCGACCATGCTTTCAATTATAAAAAAGTAGAAAATTTAGTTTTATATTTAAAAGAATTATCTCCAGAAGGATATGATTTATATTATGACAATGTTGGTGGAGATTTTTTAGAAGCAGCAATCTTTAGGATGAAAAACTTTGGAGAAATTATTATTTGTGGAAGAATTTCACAAATGAATGTAACCAATCCCGGTTCTGGAATTAAAAATATAGCTCATGTTTTGGTTAAAAGATTAACTATCAAAGGTTTCTTAATCTTTGACCATGAAAATGATACAGAAAATTTTAATAGGGATGTAAAAAAATGGTATTTAGAAAAAAAAATAATCTCTAGAGAAACAGTAGTTGAAGGATTAGAAAAAGCTCCCGAAGCATTTATAGATTTATTAAACGGTAAAAATATAGGAAAAATGTTGGTTAAAATTTAAACTGTTACGTACGGTGACGTTCCTCTAAAAGTAATATCTAATTTTAAATCTTTATCAATAGGTGGAAAAGCCCTCTGCTGACAATCTACTCTTGGGCAAATTCTGCAAGATACTCCAATTGGAGTTTGTAATTCTTTATTTTTTAAATCAATACCTTGAGAATAAACTAGATCATTTGCGTACTGAATATCGCAACCTAGTCCTATAGATACGAAACTTTTTGGCATACCGTGTCTCTCAATACCCTTTTCAAAAGCCCTTGCTATACAAAAATAAACCTTACCATCAGGCATCCTAGAAATTTGCGGTTGAATCTTTCCTGGATTTAGAAAGGCTAAATAAACATTCCATCTTGGGCATGACCCTCCATGCCTAGGGATATGAATACCAGATAAAGAAAAGCGTTTTGAAACATTTCCAGCTATATCAGTTTTTAAAAAATGGAAAGGCACTCCTTCGTTTTTAGGTCTTTGTAGATTAGTAAGACGATGCGTAACTTGCTCAAAGCTACAAGCATAATGATGCATTAGTATCTCAATATCATATTTATATTTTTTCGCGCTACTTATAAAACTTTCATAAGGCATCATCATAGCTGAGGAGAAATAATTTAATAAAGAAATTTTTAATAAAGGTATTACATCTTCAGTAACTATATTATTGTCATCAATTATTTTATTAACTAAATCCTCCCCTTCTAAAAAAGCCACTTGATATGCAAGATGAAAATTTCTAGATGTGTAAGGTAGCATTTCTGATAGGTTTAAAATTTTATTTTTAGAATCAAATTTTTTGAAAGAACTATCTTCATCACTAGCATGAACAATATTAACTGAAACGTTATGTTTGCTTTTTAAATAATTAGTAATTTTAAGACCAGAGCCAATATTAGGCCCTAAGTCTAGACCTATTTTTTGTCGCAAACTATCTGCACTTAACTCTATTGCATGAAAATAATTTTTATTTTCTTGTAAAAAATCTGAGACAATCTCAACTGGTAATCGTGTTGCCTTTTCAGTGAGACTAGAATTAATATCCATTATCTCCAAACGATTTTGCATATCTTCTTGAAGACTTTTGTATGAATCATTTAGAGTTAATAAAGCTTTAGCAACATTAGGATTGGATCCTATAAAATCTGTTGTTTCTTGATTGGTAATATCCAAATCACTAAATATTTCATTACTAAGAACGTCCATTATGTCCGATAGAATTCTTTTATTACTTTCTATTGTTAAATCTTTTAATGAAATTCCTAATTCATTACCTATTTTAATAAGCAAAGGAACCGTAATTGTTCTTCTGCCACTTTCTAATAAATTTAAATAACTTGGTGAAATTTCTAATTTTTTTGATAATTCAAGTTGCGAAAAACCCTTAGCCCTTCTTTCTTTGCGAATTTTTGAGCCAATATTTGAAAAATCTGAAGGTATCATTTACAAAATTTACAAAATTACAATATTTACAATAATATTATTTACACATTTTACTTATAAAATACAATAAAAAATTGATTTTTATGAAAATTATGTAAATAATGTAAATTATTATGAAATCAAATCATAAAAAAATGTTAAAAAATAAAGATAAAACTTCAAAAATATCTATTGAAAAAGAAATTTCAAAAAATTCGATAGAATCAAACTTTGATATTGATTTGCTAGAAAGTACTGAAGCTTATTATAGTGAAAGATACGGTTGGACGCTCAGAAAACAAATAAAGACTTAATTTAAGTAATTCCTTAATTTTATCCTCTAAAGTATTCTACATTCATCGGTTGTTCTTCTTTTTTAAGAATTAAATCTGAAGCTTTTTCAGCAATCATAATTGTAGCTGCATTTAAATTCCCACTAATAATATCTGGCATAATTGAAGAATCTATTATTCTTAAGTTACTTATACCATGAACTTTTGTATTTTCATCAACAACAGCCATCTTATCAGTATCCAAACCCATTTTGTTTGTACAAGATGGATGATAAGCTGAGTCAGAATGATTCCTAATCAACTCATCTATATCCTCCACACTACTGCAATTTTTTCCAGGCCTTATCTCTTCTCCTAAATATGCCTTTAAACTTGGTTGATTAAAAATTTTTTTAGCAATTTTAATACTTTCTCTCATTTGAATAAGATCTTCTTCATTTTGAAGATAGTTGAATTGAATCACAGGATCTTCATAGGGATTCTTAGAACGTAATTTTACAAACCCTCTGCTTTTTGGTCTATTTGGTGAGGCATGAAATTGAAAACCTTCAAATGCAGGGTTTGTTAAGCCATGATCAATTACTAAGGATGGAAAAAAATGATATTGTATATTTGGATGGCTATAATTTGAATTAGTTTTTACAAATCCACCCATTTCTAAATGAGAGTAAGTAAGCATTCCCTTTCTAAACAAAAACCATTTTAGACCCTCAATACCTTTAGTAATATAGCTATTTGATAAGTTATATAGAGTTTCTTTTTTTTTAGATTTATACTGTATATAAATTTCTAAATGATCCTGTAAATTTTCACCAACGCCTTTAAGATCGTGTACTACGTTAACACCCTGTTTTTGCAATTCATTGCCATTACCAATTCCTGAAAGTTGCATGATTTTTGGAGAGTTAATTGAACCAGCAGCAAGTAATATTTCTTTATTAGCATAATAATTTACTATTTTATTATTTTGAAAAACTTCTACGCCTATTGCAGTTTTATTTTTAAATAAAATTTTTATAACATTCGAATTAGTAAATACATTTAAGTTTTTATTGTTCTTAACTTTATCTAAATAAGCTCTTCCTACACCCCATCTTTCTCCATTATTTATAGTAACATCAAATGGTCCGAAGCCTTCTTGTTTGTAACCATTAACATCCTCATAAATTTCATAACCTGCCTCTTCACTTGCATCTAAAACTTTTTGAAATAACGGAAATTTTTTATTAATTTTTGATTTATTGACCTTAAGAGGGCCTTCAGAACCCCTGTAAATATTGCCACCTCCTGACCAGGACTCAAGTTTCTTAAAATAAGGAAGAACATGACTATAACTCCATTTAGATAATCCATATGAAGCCCATCTATTAAAATCTTCAGGATGACCCCTTACAAAAACCATTCCATTATGTGAAGAGCATCCTCCAATCATTTTACCTCTTGGACAAAATAATCTTCTATTGTTTAAATAAGGTTCAGGTTCGGAATAATACTTCCAATTCATTTTTGGATCATGCATCGCATATAATAGAGCACTTGGCATATTAATTTTCCATGAATTACTTGTAGGCCCTGATTCAAATAATGCTATTGAACTTGATGAAGAGGACAAACGATTAGCTAAAACGCAACCAGCAGATCCTGCACCAATTATTATATAATCAAAGTATTGTGACATTAAATCATTCTTTCAGTATTTCCATCTACTGAAATTATTTGACCTGAAATATTTTTTGATTTGTCAGATAGCAAAAAAACTGCAATTGAAGCTATATCTTCTTTATCAACAAAAGAATTTAAAGATACCATAGACTCAAAATCTTTTTTAATTTTTTGAGAGCTAGATTTTAATAATTTTGCTTTTGCACTAACAACTCGATTCATTCTTTCTCCTGAAACTGAGCCTGGGCAAATAGAATTTACACGGATATTGTCTTTTCCCAATTCCATAGCAAGTGTTTTAGTCAAACCTATAATTGCCCACTTGCTTGCAGTATATGGAGATCTTTGAGGAAAACCAAATAATCCTGCGGTAGACGAAATATTAATTATTGAACCTCGCTTATTTTTTTTCAAAAGAGGGATAGCATATTTGCTAAAATAAAATTGAGAATTTAAATTTGTATCTATTGTTTCTTTCCAATCTTTAATTGAAATATCTTTTAGATATTTTGTTGGTCCAGCAATTCCAACATTATTAATTAAACCATCAATTTTTTTAATAGAATTAATTGAGTCAAAATAGGATTTTACATTTTCATGGTTACTACAATTGAGCTTTGTGGCAAATATTTTATTTTTATATTTTTTTTTTGATTTAATTTTATTAATTTTTTCTTGATCTATATCTGTTAAAAAAACAATTCCTCCATTTGATACTATTTTGTCTGCAATAGCAAAACCTATACCTTCTGCAGCGGCAGAAATAATAAATTTTTTATTTTTTAAATCAAGTTTTGTCATATTGCTCTGGATTTTTATAAAAATTATTTAAACATTCTTCATCAATATAACCCTTTGTATGCCCTGTTTTATCCACAACAACAATAGTTAATTTTTCATTTTTTATTATTGAATTAAATTTTTTAATAGGAACCTCCTCATCAACTTTATAAATATTACCTAGTTTTAAATTATTTGTATTGAAGTCTTTTGCTTGGATCATAATATTTTTAGCTTTTATTTTATTTATTTTAAAAATTTTTTTAATAAAAAAATTTATTAAACTTGCAATAAATTTCATAAAAATTATCTTAGATGCTTATCACTAGAATGTTCATTATAGGCTATATATAGGCCGCTAATTATAATTAGCGCTCCTCCCAAGAAAATTGAATTAGATGGAATTTCGTTATAAAAATAATACCCCATACCAGCTACAAATAAAAACGAGGTGTATTCGAAAGGTGAGATTACTACTACATCTGCATTTTTAGCTGCCTGAGATATAAAATAATGGCCTAATGACCCCATTATACCCAAACTTAGTAATGGGATCATTTGAGACCATGTTGGCATTAAAAAATCTTTCGGAAAAAAAACTATTGAGGTAACTAATAAAGCTAAAGAATAATAAAAAATTATAGCAACACTTGAGTCGGTGCTCATCAACGATCTTGTACTTATATAAACTATAGCCATAAATATTGCTGAAAGAATTGGTAATATCGAAACTATTTTAAACAAATCGGTCCCAGGTTTGACTATTATTAAAACTCCTAGAAAGCCTATTATTATTGCAATTGATCTTTTAATACCAAGTGTTTCCCCTAAGACTGGAACAGCTATGATAGCAGCTAAAATTGGTGCCGAATGAACTATTGCTACATTTTCAGATAATAATAAGTACTTTAATCCAAAAAAATAAAACACTACACATCCTACTGCTGAAAAAGCTCTTATACAATGGCGAATAGGTTTTTTTGTTTTTAATTTATTAACTCCAAAAAAAATAATTAGACCTAAAGAAATGATTAATCCACTCAAAGCTCTGAAAAATACTATTTCCCATACAGGAAAATATGCATTCAAACCTTTAACTATTACGTCATTAATGCTTAAACAAAGCATTCCTAACGTCATAAATATTATTCCTAATAAATTACTGTTTTTGAAATCCATATATATAAATTTTATTCAAAAAATTATTGAAATTTAATTAAAGATTATTTCCACCCACAAATCGTTTTAACTTCTAAGTACTCCTCTAAACCCCAATTACCCCCTTCTCTACCATTACCAGATTGCCTGTAACCGCCAAAAGGTGTTCCTGGTTCTGCACTGTTGCCATTAATATAAACCCCTCCTGATCTAAATTGCCTTGCAACACGTCTTGCTTTATCAATATCTTGGGTCTGAACATAATTTCCTAAGCCATAAGAAGTATCATTAACAATAGAAATAGCTTCTTCTTCATTATCAAATGGTATTATAGACAAAACTGGTCCAAATATTTCTTCTTTAGCTATTGTCATATCATTTGAAACATCAGTAAAAATTGTTGGTTTTATAAAATAGCC
>MDTA01190181.1_pt1 | contig 11468 bp, 13 predicted proteins | sample 811151 | NCBI WGS metagenome assembly MDTA01 (sample SAMN05326648, study PRJNA326480) | marine metagenome | isolation source: seawater | place: Indian Ocean: South | collected 2010 | reverse complement strand
TGGTTCACTGTATATAATTGCTATAAACTTTGAATTCTCTGGAGCACTCTCAATATAAACACTCGCATCTAGATAAAGAAAGTCGAGATCTTTAAACCAATCTTTTTCGGTTCTTTTAATTTTCTTGACTTCACTTTTAAAATCTTCAAATTTATCTTTTTCAATAATTAAAAATGGGAAATCTTCATCCAATACAGTTGAATAATCAAGTAAGCTAGAGGCCCAATCTTGCGTTCTAAAAAGGTCAACAACTTCAATATGCCATGATGCAAAATCATGACTTCCAGGACCTATTGCTATTTCATATATTCCAAAATCTTTCTTTGGATCGTTCGTTCCATACAAAATATCTTCCATAAAATAAAATGGATTACTAAATGTAAGACAACTAAAAATTAAAGCTATATAACTACGACTCACTACTTGACTCATTGTTATAACTTTTAGAAAACTTCAAAAAACACTCTTTAAGCCCCCCTACCCCATTTGGATTATCTTTAAATTGCCTAAAGTTGAGCGCGCCTCTTTCAATTACAATCATTTCATTTTGATTTATTTTATCTAGCATCCAAACGCCAATCGATTCTTCTATCTCATCATTGGGAATGCCAATGTGCCGTAAAGTTTCTCTATAAAAATATTGAAAATCATTATCACTCAGCTCCATAGCCTGCGTACATATATCACAGGATCCAAAAAAATACCACCTTATAATCCATCTATCATTATAGTCGAAGGTGCTTGAATCTTGTGCAACTAAATTAATTTCAGCATCTGCCCAAGCTTTTAAAGTGTCTTTAATCTTCATATCTAAATTTACGAAAAATTAATTTAAAAAAGGGGAATCGAAAATGTGACCCATATCTCATCATTCTAATGTTTTTATGATTAAAATGTAAACAAGCAAAGGAGTTAAATATGAAAAAAACTACGATAAAAAGAAAAATGAAAATTTTGAAATTAATTTACAGGTGCCATTCCCCTTAAGATATTTTATTTTTTGTTTATAATATAATTACTATACTTTACCTCAATAGAACCCTCTACAATAGCATCTAAATTTGAATCATTCTGTTTTGTCATTTGATCTAAATAAGTATCTGAGTCTTTGTTTAGCCAATTTGATAATTTTTTATCCTTAACATAATATTTAGCAATTGATTTTACAGGCATTACGTATTCATTATCAAAAGTTTTATATGTATTGTTTATCTCAAAAAGAGGAATTCTATCTCTCCTTCGTTCTATATTTGCAGACACGCTATTAACAACCCAATTCAATGTATCAACTCTAACCTCTACAATTGGCTCCAACATTTTAAAATACTCATTGGGCGACACAAATTTTAGACTGTCAAAAATCGCATATCCCTCAACCATTACTTCGTTTTCTTTCAAAGAATCATCATCATAAATGATTCTTTTATCCTCCAAATTATTAAAGTTTTCTTCAGGAGACTCAAATAACCCAGCTTTAGGCAGGATCCCAAAGTCTTGAGATACAATGTCTATCTGATTTGGCTGCTTAAAAGACACCTTATATTCAGATTTTGGCATTCTGATACCTGGAATATCTAATTCAACAGAAATATCAACTTCATAATTTCTCAATTTTTTAAAATTGATGTTAGTTTGTTCAATAATATATTCACATAGAACACTATCTTTTGTAGATGCATACTCATTAGCAAAAATTAGACAAAATAAAATAAAATATTTACCGAATGCTTTCATTCTATCATATCCCTCCTTAAAAAATTAAAATAAGCAATTGTTAAGAATAAAAAAGACCAAATACAACATACAATAAAGCAATCCATAAGTATTTCGTATGGTATAGGCTTATAAAAAGTTTTCAAAAAAATATCCATATAGCCAGTAAAAATGTATGGATTTACTAATTGAAAAATATCTATTGGAATAAATAATATTGCAGCACCTATAAATACTATACTTATTGTCGATATAATCGGAGTAACGCTATTTTTAGAAAAAGATGAAAACATTAAGCAAAGTAATGATACCGTAATCATAATCATATTTGAAAAGGCAAACCCAAGAAAAAATCTAAAAATCACACTATCACTATTAGGCTCCAACGCCAACAGCCCATCGTGAAAAACAATCAGCAAGCCTGAATCTAAAACTAAATATGATACAACAATAGTATATGCAAAGAAATACAACATCATTATAGTTGTATATAGCAGGACAACAGCAACCTTTGATATAAATAGTTTTGTACGTGATATGGGTCTAGTTAGATATATTCTAAAAGTACCTTTTGAGTATTCACCTGATATAATTTCAGATGGAACAATAGTAGATAAAAATGGCATTTGAGAAATCAAAATAGATATGATTATGTATGCAGCAAGAAAACCATTTACAGCACTTCCAGCAGTTAAAAATATATCCTGCATCTGATCTGATAATTTTTGTTCTAGAGATAAAGCTCCATATTGAAAGCCATAAACAATTAGGGGAATTAGCAAAGTAATTAAAATAAAACTAATATAAGTTCTGCGTTTGTAAAAAACTTTAATCAATTCATTGCAAAATAGACTAATCATTATGAAAATACTTTATCAAGTTAGATTCTTTGCTAATGTTATAGATGTTAATTCCAATCAACATTTCATTAATGTGCTTAATTGACACATCTAAAGTTGACTCTACCGTTATACGATTATTAATCATATCAATTATCTCGAATGAATTATTTTCAGAGATAGCTTTTACTGCTAAATCTACATTATCAACCATTATGTTCCATCGATTACTAGTTTTGAAAAGGTCATTGATTGAACTCGAAGCTGAATTACGTCCTTTTCTAAATACTGTAAAATGAGTACAAATATTTTCTACGTCTTTAAGATTATGAGTGCTTAAAATGATAGTCTTGCCATTTAAATGCATTTTTTTTATTAATTTTGCCATATCCGCAATTCCATTAGGGTCCAAACCATTGTTTGGTTCATCTAAAACAACAATCCTTGGATCGTGTAAAAGCACCTGAGCTATACCGAGTCGCTGCTTCATTCCGTAAGAATATGAAGACACTTTATCTTTAGCTCTATCAATTAAACCCACTAATTCTAATACATAAGAAATCCGATCATGATTTACACCTGAAATCCTAGCCAGTAACTCTAAATTTTTAGTAGCTGATAGATACTCATAGAATGTCGGAGCCTCAATTAAATATCCAAATTCTTTTTTCATTACATCACTATTATTTGCTAATTCGTTGTTATAAAAAATACTCCCAGACCATTTCTTAATTAAACCAGGCAGTATTTTCATAAGGGTAGATTTCCCACTACCATTTGCTCCAAGTATGCCGAAAATTGAGTTTTCAGGAATAGAAAAAGAAACCTCTTTTAAAGCTTCAATATCACCATATTGCTTTTGTATTTTTTCAAATCTTATTATATCATTTGACATCTATCATATCCAAATATCGTTCTCAGCTGTATGCAAAGTCGTTGTATCACCTGTATTAATGACACCTCTAGGCTCTATAACCATAACAGAGCACTCTTTTTCTGCATAAGGTTTGTGCTCAACTCCCCTAGGAACGACAACCATCTCACCATCTGATAGGCTAATTGAATCATTTCTAAAATCTATCCTCATACATCCTTTAATTACCAAAAAAGCTTCATCAGTATGATTGTGTGAGTGCCAATCAAAATCATCCTTAATTTTAACTAGCTTGAACTGGTAGTCATTAATTTCAGCAATAACCTTTGGAGACCAATAATCTGAAAATTTTGACAACTTATCATTAATATTTATTTTAGATATTTTCTTCATTTAAGACCCCTTTTTAATGTTTCTATCCTTTGTTTTTTTCTTACTTTTATACGAATATAAAGGAGATGATGACATGCCTGTTAAGAACGCAATAACAATTATTATAATAGAGAGTATTATTTCTAACCATGAAATCATGCTAGAATTTTACATTAGATAATATATATTTTTTAAAAACAATATTAAAAAATCAATTTAAGATATAAATAATTGCAGGTATAATGATCCAAAGCAAACCTTTGATAAAAAAGAACAGAAAGGCTATAAAACCTATTTTTTTTATTTTTTTTAACACAAAATATCCTTAAAAGCAAAAGACCAGTTTAAAATTCAAAACAAAACACAGACTCACTATAAATACACGTTTTGCACGCTTTATTTTAATAATAAAACCACATATATGAAAGAAAAATATAAGTTAAAATCAAATTTAAAAAGTATCAGGTGGATGTAAAAAGAGGGCTTTTAAAATAAAAGCCCTCTTAAACTTATTGAGCAGGCCTAGAGTAGCCTATCTCATTTGACTTGAAGCTCTCTGTTAATTAACCCTTTAGAAAATTAATAGATGTTCTCCAGAGGCTCAATTATAGCTTCGAATGTCGATTTCAAATTGATTACCTCCTTTATATAGTTAGTTAGAAAAATTATCATATAAATTTAAGATTACTTTGCTACAAAAACAACAAATATGATTAGTAAAAAATCGTTAAAAAAAGGAAAAATTCGAGGAGGGAAACCCCCTTGAAACAAGGGGGTAAGTAAGGAAAAGAGATTTATAAAATTTATGAGGTAAGCCTTCTTGGAGGGAGGACCAAGAAGGCTCAAGCTGACATTTACTTACTATCTTTCTTCGCAGCAAACCAGATCATTAAACCGAATGCTGTTTTGTTGACTAAGTCAGCAATATTGTAAACTACGTTTAAGGAAGCATCATCTAGCCAATATCCGATTGGGTATATAGACCAACCAATCAATACAATTAGTCGCATTGCATTGAACGCAAACTGAGAGGCTTCATTTTTACTTTCATTATTTGCTTTTGCAGCATCGCCTACAAAAATCAAATATATAACAGCAACCCAACCAAGCATGCCCACAATAAATCCACCCATTTCATATCCAGAGCAGGTTTCGCCCACATATCCACCTACAAGCATTACCAAACTTGCTATGAGCAGTTTCCAGAAAACTTTTGAACTTACCAAAGTGACAGCTGCTAATATCAAATAGAACTCAACAATCTGTAGGGGAACAGTAATGAACCAGTCCACATACCTATATGTTACTGGCGAGGTACCGTATTCAGCATATAGCTTACCCATTGTCAGGTAATGCCAAAAAGCAATACCAGTTACTAACCCCGCAACCGTTAATGATGTTCTCCATTTGATACTCACATCAGATCGCTCTACAAAAAAGAAAACAGTAGAGGCCAACATAATAGCTGTTGCAAGCCAAAATGAGAACTCTGTAAAATTACTTAGATCAACCATAATAAAACTCCGTTTTAGTTAAAATTATATGCGCGTTTTGCACGTTTATATTTTATTAATAAAAATTAATTCAAGCAAATAAAAAATATAAAAACTTTATTTAATTTATATTTTATTTTTGCATTCTCGATATATAGTAACAATAAATATTTTTATTCATTGCATCAATATTTAAAAGTTTTATAAATTTTAACGTGCAAATCGTGTATTATTATTTAAAAGCTCTTTTTGCACGTTATCAATATGATGAAAAATAAATTTGACTATATTATTTTAGGTGGTGGCTGCTCTGGACTATCTTTGGCTTATCGTTTGAATATTGCAAATAAGCTTCATAATAAAAGCTTGTGCGTTATTGAAAAAAGAGATAGTTACAATAGAGATAAAATTTGGTCGTTTTGGGATTTCAAAAATAGCGAATTCAATGACTGTAAATTAAAGAGCTGGAAATCTTTTCAGATTAGAAATAATAATAAAGAAACTATAGTCGATTGTGAGAAATTTCCATATGTATCAATAGATAGCAATCTTTTCTATAAAAAAGTCCTCAATAATTTATACAAGAATTCAAATATATCATTTTCTAAATCAACTGCTGACGTGGATTTAAATCATGGAATTGTATTTAATAGCATTCCTAGTTCATTTGATAATAATATTTTCTATCAACATTTTTATGGAATTGAAATTAAAACTAAACAAGATTATTTCAATCCTCATCAATTTAGTTTAATGGATTTCACAATGCCTAATCAAGGCGTACACTTTTTCTACACGCTCCCATTTACAGAAAAGAGCGCTCTAATTGAAACAACATGGATATCCAAAAACCTTAACCACACTCAAAAAGATTATATCAACGAATTAAATCTGCATTTGAAAGATACTGTAGGTGTTAATGATTTTGAAATTTGCTATTCTGAAAGTGGATGCCTTCCTCTTCATCATACTTTTCGCAAAACTAATAAAAATGAAGTATTGATTGGCGCGTCTGCCAATATGATTAGGAAAAGTACGGGCTATACATTTTTAAACATTCAAGAGCATTCTAAGTATATTGTTAAAAATATTGACAATATACTTAATGTGCCTGCTTTTAAATTGAATCCAAAGTATAATTTTTATGATGAAATTTTATTTCGAGTAATAGAAAACAATCATAGCAAAATGCCAGAAATTTTCAGATCACTATTTAGTAAAAACACCAATTCTGTAATTAAGTTTTTATCTGGAAAAAGTACTCTCATAAATGATATTCAAGCTATCATGAACTTACCCAAAACACCTTTCTTAAAGGCTCTACTTAAATGAGATATCAACTATATATTCCGTCATTACTATTTAGCACAACTTCAATACTAATTATTTCTGCTAATTTATTTTTAAACTTAACATTAGATAATAGCATATCTACATTTATAGCTTTAATTCTAATTTCAACAATTGGAATCTACCATGGTGCTTTTGATATCAACAAAGCGAATCACATTTGCAAAAAGCTCAATCTAAAACCTTACAAATTTAATTTATTCTACATTTTACTTTCCTTAACTATTGTAGTTTTATGGGTTTACTTTCCGATAAGTCTTATTACTACATTTTTACTGCTTTCAGCTCATCATTTTGGTTCTGAAGAGTATTTATATTACAAATTTAAGTCTAGCTTAATACCTTCAATACTTAGGGGGTCTTTAGTTCTCATTTTACCAATAACTTTTCATTTCAATGAAACTATTTATATTTTTAAAACAATAAATATTAGATTTGAAGGTCCTACTGTTTTTGCACTTGAATCTAACTATATAGTTTTGGCTGTCATAATTTTTATTAATTTTATATTTTCTATTACTAAGCAGTCTAATATAAAGTTTAATAGGATTATGATAAATATGGATATGCTTATCCTAGTCTTACTCAACTACTTAATTGAGCCGCTGACAGCGTTTACGATATACTTTTGCTTTCTTCACTCAGCTCGTAACATTTCCAAGCTTGATAATTATTCAAGAAAATCGATTTTTGGCTCCAATAAACAAGTTTTACATATTTCATACTTGACATTCTTAATTTTTTTGATAGTATTTTCAACATTATACATACTCGTAGACTTAAATACATCTGCTTACAATACTATTTTTATTGGATTAGCAGCCCTTACATTTCCTCACATCGCAACTGATATAGCATTCAACAGATTAGTCAATAGGGTAAAATCCTCATGAAAGAAATAACCATAATTGGATCTGGCGTTGCCGGTCTTTCTTCAGCATGCTATCTTTCAAAGGCAGGATTTAAAGTAAAAGTCTTGGAGAAAAATGCCAAGGCAGGTGGAAGATTGTCGCAATTTGAAAGAAATGGCTTTACTTTTGACAAAGGACCATCTTGGTATTGGATGCCGGACATCTTTGATAATTTTTTCAAGGATTTCAACAAAAATACTTCTGATTATTATAATTTAAAGAGAATAGACCCATCATACCAGTTTATAACTAAAAATGACGCATACAGGATACCAGCAAACTTTGATAAGCTTTGCGAACTTTTTGATAGAGTTGAAAAAAAATCTTCAGAATCATTAATTAAATACATCAATCTAGCTGAAAATAAATACAAATTATCAATTGATAAATTTCTAAATCTTAGTGGAGAATCATATACGGAACTAATAAATCCAAGTATTTTAAAAAATATCCACAAATTGAATATTTTTATTTCTTTAAGAAGTCATATAAAAAAATACTTTAGAAATGAAGACTTAATAAAATTATTAGAATTTCCATCAATGTTTCTTGGCGGTACTCCCCTAAACACTCCGGGAGTTTACAGCATGATGAATTTTGCAGATATAAAAGGTGGAACTTGGTATCCTATGGTAGGAATGTATAAAATTGTGGATGCCATGAAGGAAATTGCAGTTGAATTGGGGGTAGACTTTCATTTCAATAATACTGTTAAAGGATTCGACATAAAAAATAATCAAATTAAAGAGATTATTGGCAACGATAATAAAGTTTATCGTTCAGACCACATCGTATCAAACTGCGAATATCCATTTACTCAACTTAATATAATAGACAACAAATCACGATCCTATTCTGAAAAGTATTGGTCATCAAGAAAAATAGCCCCATCTGCTATAATATTCTATCTCGGAATTTCAAAGAAGATAAACTTTTTAAAACATCATAATTTATTTTTTGATGAAAGTTTCAATGAACATCTAAAAGACATAAACGAAAAGAATAAATTCCCTAAAAAACCTCTGTTTTATGTATGCTGCCCTAGTAAAACAGATGAGAGTGTTATTCCTGATGCAGCAATGGAAAATATATTTATATTAATACCTGTGTCTACCAAATCCAACCCCACAAAGGAAGTAGTAGACTATTATTTTAAATATGTGATTGATAAACTTGAAAAATATGAATCTTCAGAAATAAAAAAACATATTATTGAAAAATCAAGTTACACTAAAAATGATTTTATTCACGATTACAATGCATACAAAGGGAATGCGTATGGACTTGCAAATACCTTACTACAAACCGCAACATTCAAGCCTAAAATAAATGATAGAAGAATAAATAACTTATCATATTGCGGTCATTTTACATTACCAGGCCCAGGCCTCCCCCCCTCAATTATATCAGGAAAAATTGTTTCAAACATTTTGGAGAAGAAATATGAAAAAAGTTTATGATACATTATCACAAAAAGTATCTACACAGGTTATGTATGAATATAGCACATCATTTTATTTAAGTACTTTCTTGCTATCAAAACGAAACAGGCAGGCCATATTTGCGTTATATGGTTTTGTACGCCTAGCTGATGAAATAGTCGATTCTTTTCATAGATATAACAAAAAGCAATTACTTGATGAATTTGAGTTAGAATTTAATAAATCAATAAAAAACAGGATTAGCATTAATCCAATCATAAACTCTTTTCAAAAGGTTTATCATGAATACCAAATCGATTATGATCTAGTTCAAGCCTTCATCAATAGCATGAAATCAGACTTAGAAAATAAAATTTATAGCAAAGAATTGTTTAACAATTACATTTATGGCTCAGCCGAAGTTGTCGGCCTAATGTGCTTGAAAATATTCGTAAATGGTGATCATGAGAAGTTTTTAGAACTCAAAGATAGCTCTATCAGTTTAGGTGCAGCATTTCAAAAAGTTAATTTTCTAAGAGATTTTAAACATGATACTAAAGTATTAAATCGCAATTACTTTAATATAAAATCTTTTGAAAATGAAAAGGATGTCATTGTTGATGATATCAAAAAAGACTTTAAAAATGCGCTATATGGTATAAAAAAGTTAGAAAAAGGGGCACAAATTGGAGTATACACTTCTTACCTAATTTACCTTGATTTACTAAAAAAAATTAAAAAGACAAATAACTCAGATATATTAACAAAAAGGATTAGTGTTTTAAAAATAAAGAAAGTTTATTTGTTTTTAAAATCCTACTTTACAGTTTCATATAAACTTAGTCAAGCAAGTTAAGTGAAATGTTTTTAACTATAGCTTACTAATTATTATTCAGCGCACTCTGTCCAATTAGGCTGACCTTCTGGCCCTTCACAGCAATTTGACTGATCTTGTTCATGATAATAATCGATTTCATAACAACCAGAATAAGGAGAAGAGCTATTATTATCTGGAAGATAATAGTTACATATATCATTATTTGTAAATGATGTTAAAGACAATGAAGCAAGATTACAAATAGAAATTGGTATATCTGTCAAGTTATTGTAATCAGCATAAAGGTAATATAAAGTATTGCTTAAGTTTCCAATTGATTCTGGTAGAGATACAATCTGATTATTATCTACATATAAAAAAGCTAAAGGCAAATTTGTAATATTATCAGGTAAATGAACAAGGTTATTACCTGACAAGTGTAACTTTGAAAGAAATTCCAATGAATCAATATTAGATGGTAATGAATCAATATTATTATAATCTAAATTCAATGTTTTCAGTCTATTAGAATCATTCCACTCCTGCTGACCGATAAAAAGAGGTTTTTCGCCTTCCAGGCTAGAGTTAGCATCTATAATATTTTGAAGTATCTGAACATCATTACAATAATAATCAATGTCATTATATGTGATATAATCTGATTTAGAGTTACTGCACCCTTCAAAGTAAAATATGTTATCTTCATCGCAACTCAAGAACAATAAAGCGAAAACTATGGGAAAGAGTTTATTCATTATTCGGATACCAATCTTCTGGCTCTAAATTCCTTAAAAAAGTATCTACCTCATCAAGAACCCCTTGCTTACTTGCAATTTCAATATGTTCTTTAAAACGAAATATCTTCTCTATTCCAGTAGTACCCCACCATCCAGCTAATATCAAAGGCAAAGGAACTTTATTTTTATATGGAAGCATATTATACATCTCATTCCACTTAATTGGTTGCGGACAAATCTTCCCCTTAGATACATAATCTAATAAATCTTCTAACTTTTTATTCTTCATATTTGAATTATAATTCTCCAGTCGAATATAGTAATGGGAAAGAGTTTATTCATTATTTAAATAAATCAGTCGACGGATCAGAGCAAGATGCTTCTATTGGTTCAACATACAGTTCTTCAGCTTCTGTACCATAACCCTCTACTGCAGCTGTCCAAGTTCCACCAGCAGAGGTACAATCTTCTTCAGTAACTAAAGAATTATAATCTATCCATTCTTCTTTACTGATTTTCTTTTCCACTCCTTCTACTATCTCTTCAACTTTGTTAAACTTACTTAAACTTGTTTTTTTAGTATCTGTATCACACGCAAAAAGCATCAACCCTAAACACATTAAAATAATCTTCTTCATAACACTCTCCCTTGTTTGAATTGGAATATACAAAATTTTCTGCCGAATATGTTAATGGGAAAGAGTTTATTCATTATTTTTCTGTAGGCTTTGGAAAGTTTTTAAATCTATAATTTTTTGTAAAGTCAACCTCCCATAATCATCATAAACCGCCACCCTACCAACTCCATACTTATAAAATAAATTTCTACTATAAACAACCTCATTATTTTGTTTGAAAACATCCTCATATACCACCAAATCCATATTATCAAGAGTATCTAAAAAAGTTCTTTCCCAGAAAACCTTTTCATTATTGTGATA
>MDTA01020248.1_pt1 | contig 11468 bp, 9 predicted proteins | sample 811151 | NCBI WGS metagenome assembly MDTA01 (sample SAMN05326648, study PRJNA326480) | marine metagenome | isolation source: seawater | place: Indian Ocean: South | collected 2010 | reverse complement strand
CTTCTCTGTCCATTACCGAAGCTTGTCTGCCAGAACCAAGAGAACGAATATGATCTAGTAGGCTGGTTTTACCGTGATCTACATGCCCTAAAACGGAAACAATTGGCTGTCTACGGTTTTCCATCGTGACCACCTCATGTTCCTTCCTCAATTAATTGAATTGTTTTATTCGTATATTTGTGACTCTGCATCTAATACCCAGTCACATAGTCCATCTGGGAACCATAGTCCAAGTTCGAACGCTGCAGTATCTTCTCCATCACTTCCGTGAATGATGTTGTGGCCAATATCCATAGCCCAGTCTCCACGAATTGTTCCAGGTGCTGCTTCTCTACCATTTGTTGGTCCAATGATGTTACGAGCAACGGAAATTGCATCTACACCAGTCCAAGCCATAGCTACAACTGGCCCAGAAGTAATGAACTCAATAAGTCCAGAGTAAAATGGGCGCTCAGAATGTACTGCATAGTGAGCCTCTGCTAATTCCATTGAAGGAGTTAATTGACGAAGACCAACCATACGTAGTCCTTTTCTCTCAAATCTTGTGATTATCTCTCCAATAAGTCCTCTTTGTACTCCATCAGGTTTGATCATGATATAGGTTGTTTGCATGTCTGCCATGATTCGGCCGAGCCATCATCCCTATTTCAAACAAAGGGATTCTGAAGGCTGTGAATAAGAATATGATTAGGATAAAATTATCTATTGAATAGGTAAATAATTTATCAGAATTGACTTGATAAATTGAGTTTTTTTTTATCTTTATCATCGATTAAGTAAATAACCTTCTCTTATTAAGACGAAATATCATTTGTTGTGGGAGGTTATTAATGGCAAGTAGGAAAAAAAGTCAGATTGTAACGCCTCCTGTGAACGCTCCCTCAGATTGGGCAGATATCCGTGCTGAGCATTGGCAATCTAATGGAGGGAGATGGGCAGCACCGATTCATTACATGTGTTCTTATATGGCAATGTTTCCACCCGAATTACCTCATTATTTTATTGAGCGATTTACGAAGAAAGGAGATCGTGTGTTAGATCCTTTTTCAGGCAGAGGTACTACTGCAGTCCAGGCGGCATCACAAGCGAGATATGGGATTGGTAACGATCTGAATCCATTATCTATCGCCTTAACACGTGGGAAAATTAGTAATCCGGATATTCAGGATGTATTGTTGAGACTGGATGAATTAGAATCAAATTATGATGCTTCCGAGTGGAAGTATTTCAGCGGTGCTCCAAATAAGATTAGAATGATATTCCACATCAAAACACTTCGTCAATTAATGTATCTGAAAAAGGAGTTAGATTGGTCCAAAGAAGGAGTGGATAGTTTTATTGTCGCTATCTTAATGGGTGCAATGCATGGACAATCTAAGGGTTTTCTAAGTTTACCGATGCCCAATACATTTAGTATGGGTTGGGGATATATCAAGAAATATAAGAAGGAAAAAAATCTACAATGTCCGGATAGAGATTGCTTTGAAGTCCTCAGAGAACGAGTTAAGAGAATGCTAGCAAAAGGTATTCTTCCAGGTTCTGGGGAGACAATATATGGTGATGTTCGAGATTTATCACATAAAATTGAACATGATTCTATACAATTGTTATTCACCTCACCTCCATATCTCAAGGTTATCAAGTATGGTTTATACAACTGGATTAGATTATGGTTTCTTATGCCGGATGGTTCTCATAAAAAGGTCGATCAAATATTAGACGATACTCACGCATTAGATGAATATCTTCAATTTATGAAAGAAACATTATCTGCAACTCTTCCCTTGATTGATAGGAAGAGAGGTATTTCTTGTTGGGCAATCGGTGATGTAAAAGAACTCAATTTAGCATGGTCTGTTTGGTATCATGTTGGTCAGCATATAGAGGTTCAGACAGAGGATGGAAAGAAATTACGTTACAAAATGATCGCAATTGTTGAAGATAAAATTCCTGAAAATCAGAAAGTTACAAAAATGTGGAAAACATTAATCCATCATTTAGTTTATGTGAATAAAGAAGGCGAGGTTATTGAAACAGTAGGTTCTTGGGAATCAGAGAATGAAGCAAAAAGTATTATGAAAAAGCAGAACGCAATTGATAAGGACAAGAAAAAAGGTCTAATTTTAGAAATTCGCACTGAAATTACTAATGATAAATCTGGAAAAGCAACTCCTGTGGATAGGATACTAATTATTGCTCCAGAATCTTCTGACCCAACTCCATTTCTGAACGCTGAAGAAATGCAGTGGAATCAATTTTTTACATCCAAACACGTTACCTTAGATGATTTTGTAAAAAAATAAATTAGACAAACGTCTTACCAAGTATATGTCTAATGAGGAGTGGCTTCCACAATTCAATGAAGCATTAGATTCTTGGAATAAGAATTTTATCATAACATCTCCTGATGTTGATGGCATATTATCCGCTTCATTTATGGCTAATCAATTCAATGCTCGTTTAATAGGAGTTTACACTACAAGTCATCTGATTCTATTTGATGGTTTTACAGAAGATGCTGCAAGAGAGGCTCTTTGGGTAGACCATGATATCAGTCATCCAGGGATAATTTGTATGGGTCAACATTTAGTAAGAATCCAAGTTGGTGATAAACTCCCTACACGTTACAAACCTAATTTCAATCCCAATTTAATTTGGCCTGTTGCTTGGGAAAACTGCTTTAATGTAAGGCAAGTAAATAAAGTTGACAAATACCCTTTTGCAACTATACATTATCTTATGAGGGGTTTGGGAGTGAAAGATCCTCCCAAGTACACCAAAGCATACAGTTTATTGGCTCATGCAGATGGTACATGGGTTACTTCCTATGATTATCCTTACAATTGTAAAAAATGGAGAGAATGGATGTTTGATGATTGGAATGGAGTGATTAAAGATTTAGTTAATCAAACATATGCTGATGAGCAAAATCTTAAAATTCATCTTGAATTGTTACAATCTTTACTAACGGTTGGAATCTCTAAAGGTCGATCTAGGGCTAAAGTATCTCAAGATATTCCGAGTGACTGGAAATCGATCGAGGGGCATCAAGGAGTTAGATTTAGTATTAGGACGAAGCACGATCCTTGGATCAAGAAATTTAATGCAGTATTAGATTTAATTTCATCAACGATGAAATGGGAAATTAATTCTCCTCAAAAAATTACTAGAGTGATTAGCGGGAACGCACAACCAGAATATCCTGATAGAATTTTGAAGAGTACAAATTTAGATGATTGGTTAATTGAAAATGAAGTTTTCAGTCATGCGATTACATTTCGTAATACCATACGTTATACAACTGGAATTAAACTAAATAAATAAGAAAATAATTATATTACTTCTCTCACTACAATAAGCAATGCAGCCGGGCTTCAGTCTAGTAATTGAAGCAGGAAATGTATCTCTGGAAGAAGTAGAAGAAGAGATTAAAATATGGGGGGGGAAAAAACTTGAAATTGAATATGATGGTTTGATATCAAAATATTCGGTATTACATAAATTACCTCAATCAGATGTCACACAGCATGTCCAAATTAGAATCAAATCTATTCCTGAAGATGATGAAATTGATATTGAAAAGAAATTACATATTCTAATTGAAGTCGCTTTACTGAATAACAATGACCATGATGAAGGTATTATAAAAGAGTTAAACAATCCAAAATTTGATAATTTACGCCCCCAATCAATAATTCCCTCAATAATTAATCTTGGAGACTGTTCAATAAATGGAACTGAAATTTCCAGTGAACCAATAAAGATAGATTATGACGATGTAGATGAATGGTGGGAGAGAGTTTCTGTAGAAAGAAATAAAATTCCACAAATAATTATTGGTAGAGATTTGAATGGAGATTTACCAGCGAAAAATCCTAAATATTTAGCAAAAATTCTTACTGGTTTTGCCAAAGTGTATTATCCAGCAAGTGCGGCTACTATGGAATTAATGAATGAAACAATGGGTAAAATGAAAGCTCCGAGAGGAAGTGTAAGGTTAATTCTAGATGAGAAAAAAATGCAACCATTATACACTACTGATAGAATTAGAATTATAGAAGGAAAGAGGCCATTTGAGTTAGATATCTTTCTCAGAATCGCTAAAAAGACTTTGAATAACTCTTCACCTATTTGGACCGAAGAAACTTTAATACAAATTAATGAAAGAGAAATTAAAAAGAAAGAAAAAATTAATCTCAGAGATTTAATTGAAAAATCTGGAATTAAAAATAAGCAATTACAGGATGATTTAACAAATCTTGATGATGCTTATAATTCACTAGAAATAGAATATAATCAATTAAAAGAATTATTAGGAATTAAAGACTCTGAGTTAATAGAGACGATTTCTCAGAGGGATGACGCCTATTCAGAGATTGAAGAATTACAAGAACAAATTGAGAATTTAGAAGAAAGGAATGAGGTCCATCGACATAAAATTAAACAGTTAAAAACAAAAAAGAAGGAAAAAAACAGGGATATGGATCGTATAATGCTTGCACTAAAAGAAATTACAGATAAAGAAAATTACCATTCAATCGAAGAACTATTGGAACATCTTGCTAAATCTATTGAAGAGGAAGAAGAGGAAGAAGAGGTTGAAGATTTATTCACATCCGTAGAATCGGTATTATTAATGATAAGAGATGATTCAGAATGGAAAAAGAAGTTTGTAATATCTAAAAATGCCATAAAGTCTGCTAAAGAGTCAAATTTTTCATTTCCAAGAAGAGTTTTTGAGGCTTTTGAAATGATGAGTAGTTCCTATCAAAAGATTTTGAATAAGGCTAGATCGAGTCAGAAAGACTGGAAAGATTATGAAACGATTTTCAGAGATATTTCAGATGAAGATGGTAGAACTACATTCAGGATTGCAAATAAAGAATCTGGAAATACAATGAAAAAATATGGTTCGCACAGGAGATTCTTAGTTGAAGGATATGGGCAAAAATCAAAAAAGAATAAAGAAGGTAAAATTGAAATGCAATCTCATATCAAATTAGGTGGGACAAAGAATGATTCAAAGTGTCTCAGAATTCATTTTATTTTTGATAAAAAATCTGAAAAATTTCTAATTGGGCATTGTGGTAATCATTTACCAATTAATTAATTTTTGAAGCCTTTCATGAATTCATCGAATGAGTCATCAATATCATCGATCAATCTTTGAATTTCATCTAAATTTACCTCTGAAATGAAAACAACATTTCCTGAAACAGTTCTGGCTACAGCGTGACCATTGCTTAAAACATGGATAATTCCTCTTTTTTTCCTATTTTTAATGAGCCAATTTGAACCATATCTTAATGGTTCATAATCAAAATCAAATGGTGCCCCGTTGTCTATATGAGTCATGTCTCCACTTTCGGAGACTCTGATTATGTAAGATGAAGATTTAATCGCACGAGAATCGGGGTATTCATCCCCACATTCAAGTCCTTCAACATCAATCGATTCTAATTCTTCATCTGTTAATTCCCTATCTGGTTGTGGTAATGATTCAAAACCGCCGTCAAAGAATGGTATAAATGAGCCTTGAAAAATATCTTGGCCCTCTGAATCGACTAGTCTCCCATCTTCGTTAATTTCCCATTCCGGAATTTTCCATTTAGTTTGGACTTCATCTTCCTGTTTTTCTACAGGAATATCTGGTAATTCTTTATGCCAATCATGCTTAGTGAATATTCTTTCATCTGTTGTGTCACTAACATATATTATCCATATTTCAGATATTATGTCGTCATCTTTCTTCTTTCTAATAAGGCGTCCAATGGTTTGGATTCTTTGCCTCACATTAGATGTTGATGAGCGAATAATGCCAACGTCCGCACCCGGCATATCAAATCCTTGAGCTAATGCTTTGGCAGACCACATAGTGTTTAATTTTTCATCTCCAAACCAATCAATCATCCATCTTCCCCAAGGATTAGGGAAATTTGAGTGATACATTCCGTATCTAATCCAATTATTTTCATCATTTAATTGTGCTCTTACTCTGTTATAAATATCTAGTTTTGCCTGATAAATTAGAGAATCTTCTGTATGGACTTTTTTCCCAGCCTCTTCAATTTTCAAATCATCTAATTTTTTCATTTTCCCCTGTCCTTTTCCTTCAAACCATTTCATTGTCTCATCAATCTGTTCATGGAAAAGAATAGTAGTCAATTCTCTTCCTTCCTTTACTCTTTTTTTATTATAATTTAATATCGCAATTGAAGCAACCGTTCGATTAGTTGCATCTTTAATTATATTCTTTCTTTCTCTTATTGCTCTTAAAAATTGAGAAATGATTGCGTTACCACGGCCGCCGCCGCCGGACTTCAATATTGATTGAAGCCTTGCTATTAGATTTCCTCCTTCTAATTGAGGACCATAAATTTGTTCTAATTCTCTATTTAATCTACTAATTTCATCTGAGAATCTATTATATTTTGCTCTTTCTCTGGGCGTTAATTCTATAGATAAATATTTTATTCTGAATCCTGAAATTAGATTTTCCGCATAGGCTTGTTTATATCCTAGGCTGTAGAATATAGTGCCCATTGTTAGTAATACAGGGTGCTTTTTACCTTCTGAATCTTGGTCAGGAGGAGTTGCTGAAATTGCGAGTTTACCTTCTGAACGACAGTCCAAAAATCTACGAAACTTTTCTCCACCATACTCATGACATTCATCAGCAATTAGTAAATGTGGTATTTTATTATCAATTAATTTTATTTCATTGTTAAGCCGATCATTTTTGACAGCAGAATTAACAACCCAAATTAATAGACGCCTTTTTGATGAAAAGTTATCAGTGAATCCATCACCTACAAAACCAATATTTTCCGACCCTAAACCCAAAAACTTAGCAGATTCCTCTGCCCACTGATACATTAGAATCTTTGTGGGGACTACAATACTAACAACAGCATCAGGATATTTTTGAATAAATTTTGATATTGCTATCAATGCCATTAATGTTTTTCCAGTGCCTGTTACTGCATTTGCGATTCCTGTAAATGGCTTGTGACCTTCAGAAAGATTTCCATTTACCCATTTTTCAACACATTCTGTCTGCCAATTATAAGGTGTAAAATCTTCTGGAATAGTGAATATACCTTCATTATGGCTCAAATTTGTTAGGTTTAATCTGTTATATTTTTTGGATGTCCCTCTTGATAGAAGTAGTATGGTTAGTTCTTGTGAATCCATTCCTTGAGATAATATTTCATCTATTTCTTCGAGACTCATAGACCTCAAAGTATCTTTTATTTCTTCAATATTATCTGTAATATCTAAATTCTTCAGAAGCATTTCGCATTTGATTTCATTTAATTTTCTGATTATATCTAAGATTGAATGATTAGCATTAATCTTATTTCTTTTAGGGCCTTTTTGACTATTAAATTCATACTCTAATAACCCTCTTATGCCCAAATGAAAGGTATTATCATCTGCTTTGATTTTTTTCTCAAATAATGAACTTAGTACATCATTTTTCCACTTCACGGTCTTCCCGAGTTGCGATGAGTAGCGTGTAACCATATATTTGCTAACCTTTTTGTAAAACGCATTATTTTTCTCCCTACTGAAATATCTATGATTTCCCCCCATTTTTTTGATAATTGTTTCAATTTGCCATTCAAACCTTAACTCTTGTAATTTTATTCTAATTTTTTCTTCATTTTTTTCGTTTATGATAAACTCCCATTCAGAATTATTGGAATCTTTCTCAAGAATACCTAACCATGAAAAAATCTTCAGGTATTCTTGAGCTATACGATTACGACCTTCTTTAGATAAATCACCATAAGTAAAACCATAGGTAGAATCTGAGGCTGTACTGGTTTTTTCTAATATCCTAGGGATAGTCCATTTATTCTTATTTTTCATATTTTTATTTTCATTCCTCATTTTCTGAAACATATAAGATAGCTGATCAGCGATTAAAGGATTGATATTTTCCCATCCAAGTTCATTAGTCATTACATCTAACAATAAATTCCCAAATTTTGATAATTGAGGGATATATCCCTTTGGAGAATAGGAGGTTTCATCTTCTAAGAATATTTTAACAGGATTTGTAACCTGCAATTTATCATCTTCATCGTTGAGGAATCCAAGTTGTACCATTCCAGAAACTATAGTGTTGGTATAGCTTTTTGAAAATGGTATATCTCTTTGCAAAAAAATTCTTAGGGATTCTCTTATTTGCTCAATAACCTCTGGTTTACTATATATTCCGTTATTATTTGAAAAGTTGATTGAATGAAGATAGTTTATGAATTGATTTGAATCTGCTGGTAATGCAGTAAATCTATGTGCAGTTCTAGGCATTCTTAACCCCATCTCATTGCATCTTGATCAACATCCTCGGCTCTACCATCACTATCATTTGAGGCACTTGGAATTTTTCCCTCAAGCATGTCATTTATGTGGCCAAAACAAAAATATAAAGTTGGACTATGTTTGCTAGATTTTGACTTATTCAATCTTATGTTAGCAGAAATTTCTGACTTAATTGCCGTAGATGATAATTTATTCATTTGTTCGATTATATCTATGTCGTACGAACTCCAGAACTTTCCATCAATAGGTCTAACAAGAAAGCCATTAGATGTTATGTAGAACCTAATGAAATCTTCAAGATGAAATTTTTTCCTCATTTTAGCAATGAAATCTGAATGGGTGTGACGAGACCAGGCCCATTCTCCCTTTCTAATTTTTATACCTACATTCCCAATCTTGTTATTTCTTGCCGCAAAAGATTTTGCTGGAATTGTCCATCTTTCTCCGATTTGTCCTGAATTATGACATCCAGAATATAGAAATTTATTTTCTTGAGGTATCGTAGAATCCGTATCTAAAGGATACATATTTAGAATATATCCTGGAAAATATTCCTTTTCATCGGATATGGTTCTTCCTACATAGTATGCTTTCCCATCGAACTTACAATAGGTATCGCCATTACCTCTAATTCTAAGTCTTCCAGACCAGTTTCCAGTCAAATGTTTTAATCCGTTCCTCAATTGCTTTACATATCTAACAGAGTCATTATGTTCAGTAAACTCCCCATTGTAATCAGTTATACCCAAACTGCCGTTGTAGTTTACAGAATATCTACTGCCTCTGAAACCAATAATCGATTCTTGGCCTGTTTTTTCACCTTCATAACTATCGTATTTTTCGAGCACCCAGACCATACTAATCTTCCTTAATCGCCTCATCACTCAAGAAATATTCTGGACCAGTAGATAAATCAGGTTGTGGGCCATTTCCATCATAATCTTCTATGTTCCCAATATTAGCCATTACCCACGGCCTTCCGAATCTATGGAATGTTCTTTTTGCCCTATCTAACATAAAACGTGCAGCATTAAAAAGCCCTTCAGAGTCTAAATTCGTGATTTCTTTTTCCAAATCTATACCTTTGTCTCTTAGTAAATGAATACTTACAGGAGAAATTATATTCCCAAAATTAGTTATGTAAATTCTTTTCCCTTCCCATTGAATATTGTGGATAATGAAATTTATTAAATCATGGTGTTTAGTAATGGTATTTATTCTAGATTTTTCGCCCTCAAATTTTATTCTACGTGTTAATTTAGGACGAATATGGCCATGGGCTGGGACACTCCAGATCTCACCAACATCCAAGTGAGACTGAGGTCCTGTGTATAATGATATTAAGGAATCTTTTCTTCTATCCAAATCTAAGCCTGGAAATATCCTACCGGCATTTTCTGAATATTTCATTTTGCCGATGTAAATTGGAGGTTCTCCATTTTCTGGAGAAAGTAAAGTGTCACCATTCCATCTAATCCTAATTGTACCTGAATAATTACCTTTAATAGATGACAGTGTAGTAAGTAAATTTTTAGGTAATTTTTCAGCCTCAACATAATTTCCGCTGTAACTTTTCAAGGAAAGGCTATATCTGCCTTTTATTTTCCTTAGGGAATATTTGGTTCCGATATATCCTGCAGGGTACCCATCACCTGGATTTATCGTGTATGATTTACCATTTTCCATTGTTAATTCAGAAGATGAATTTTCAAGTGTCCAAGACAGAATCATTCCTCCTTTGATTCAGGAAATCTAGAATTATCTTCATCATCAGAAGGTGTAATCATTATGTTTTCATTTATATCCGTAAAGAAGCTATCATCATCGGTAAAGTCTTCTTCAACATCAGCAGGTTCTGAAGGTGTTGTATTAATATTATCTTTAGAAGAGGTTTTCATACCGAATTGAGATAGGAAACTTATCATTTCATCTCTTTCATTTTGAGAAAGTGGTTTGTTATAATCAATAGGATCATCGAGTTCTATTTTCCAATCATTTTTCCATTGACAAATGTAAATTGGTAACATTTTAGCCCCTGCTTTCTTTATTTGCAGCAATCTCTTTTCTTCTTTTGACATCTTTTCCCATTGTGATCTAGATTCTTTAGGTAAGGGTTGAGGTTCAATTAAAGCAATTACATGTCCCCAAGGAGTGACTACAAACGATCCACCGGTTGGCTTGAATCTTTCAAGTTTATTTTTCAACTCATTTGGAACTTCTTTGTAATGGCACCTTTTTCGATTAATATTTGTCAACCAAAATCTTGAATCGCAAAAATGGTGATATTCTCCATCAAAAGGTCCCACCCACATCATTCCAGAGACCATATTGGTAGGATTGGGTTCCAACTTCTCGAAATTAATTTTAGGAGGAGAACTTATTTTCCCTATTTTTACTGGCTTACTATCTTCAAAAATAATTACTTCCCCGTCTCTATTTAATTTTATATTAGAACCATTAGGTCTTTTTTTAAGAACAATATCTACTAATCCATCATCATCAATTACTTTGAACTGGGCTCCATGATTTCCTGCAAATTTGTTAGGCGCCCAAGATATAGATCTATCCATCCCAACTCTTAGTTTCATCCCTTGAAAAATCTCTACCATAGCCTTTGCACCGGCGTAATGTAACAGGTTATCTATTTTAATCTTCGGAATTTTAAAGAATTACCTTCAATAAATTATTCCCATTCACACTTGAATTCTTCTTTGAAGTGGTAATACTCGTCGAAAGGGTATTGTTCCCTGTACAACTCATACTCTTCTTCTTCTCTTATTCTTTCCTGACCTTCGTGGACATATATTGTCAACGCTTTTTTCAAGAGAGCTAATATTTCGCTAAAGTTTACACTATTTGTATTATTTTCTTCTTTTTTCATAAAATCGATCGGAAAAAATTAGTTTATTCCACCCTTAACATATCGGCGTGTCCACTTCATTCTGCGTGGGTTTCGTCCAAGTTTCAGCATGTTCTTTCGAGCCTTACTGTCTTTGAACCAAAGTACTGAACCATCTTTCTTGACATACATTATGCCTGTTCCAGGTTCAATTTCTTCATGTGAGAAACTGCATATTCTACGTTCTGGCATACTTATTCACCTCAGCGTCCTAAACGTCGCGCTTCACGACCTGTAT